>Ga0173480_10000015_pt1 | contig 42470 bp, 61 predicted proteins | sample NitcycUS209509C1_FD_122622 | JGI IMG/M metagenome (GOLD analysis project Ga0173480, IMG submission 122622) | Soil microbial communities from Arlington Agricultural Research Station in Wisconsin, USA - Nitrogen cycling UWRJ-S209-509C-1 (version... | ecosystem: Environmental > Terrestrial > Soil... | reverse complement strand
GTCTTCCATTTGAAACACGATGTTTAATTTATGAGAGCTTGACTCATTATTGTCTAAATATTTTTGAGGATAAACTGTAAAAAAACTCATTTTATATCCAAGGCAGTAGCCATCCTTGAGGTTTAAACTTTGATGATCCTTGTCTGGTTCTTATTTTAATATTCACACCATCAAATTTAGATCCGTCTGTGGACGTGTTACCTTCTATGACGTCAAAAATATCAGGGTCTTTATAATAAGATGGAATAACAATTCCAGCGTGACCCGCATTTGGATTTATGTCACTCGTAACCTTCCAAATCATTATGCTTCCTGGCACTGGGTCTTTAATTCTAATCATCTGAGGAGATTTTTCCCATACTTGCATACAGCTTTCTGATTTATAAACAGGCGACTCGAATGAGGTTTCTTTCTCTACTTGTTTAATACAATATTGAACAAAAGCCATGCACCAGGCTTCACGGTTGTATTTACCATCAACTGATTTTTGAAACTCCTCAATCATAGCGCCTTCATTTGGACTCGTTTCTTTTATCCCAATAAATGTGAGTGCTACTTGAATTAGTCTCTCTAATCTTTCATTCATCTCTTAGGTCCAGTGCAGTAGGCAATAAAGTCCTCATTTGATATACATACAAAATTCTCAATCTTTTTATCAGAGCATTTAATTGCATCTGCTTCATAGTGACTAAAGATAGACTGTGTCTTACTATCGGGAAGCCATATTTCTGAAATCGGTTCTTTTAAAGGGGAAACACAACTACTAAGAACCAGACCGAAAAGAATCAGCGAGGCGCTCAAGGTCACTAGTATCACCAAGAGTTCTCGCTCGTTTGAGAGCCTCTTTGAATTGCTTAAGTTTTTCACGACGTTGATCCTCCTCGACCCTTGAGTCCCAAAACTTTTTAAGTTCCAACATAAACTGTATAATTACAGGTATGGACTTCCAAAATGTTGGGTTAAACAGTACTGACACTTTTTGTATCCTCAGCCTTAGCAGTCTCTTGTTTGTTTGGTTTGTAAGCGGATGCAAGTTCTAAGATCTTTTGCAAAATAGTTATGATCGGAGTTAGTACTGCGTAAAGCTTGTTATCAAGATCTGATGAAGTCTTATCTTTAATAACTTCAAGAGCTTTGTGAAGCCCAAGAACTAGAGCATTAAAAGCTACGATAATAATAATAACTGTTGCAATGATTCCACCGTTAGCATCAATAAATTCTTTCATTCTTCTTTCTCCTTTTTGTCTTCAATATTTTTAAGTCTAAAATAATAATTATTTAAATCTGTCTTCATCTTCTCGAGTGGTGCTACGTCCTTTTCTATCTCTCCAAGACGATGTTCAATGTTTAACAATGTCTTGCTGTGATCTAATAAAGTAGTGATTAATTTTTGCAGGCCCCATACAAGAATAGATAAGATTGCTCCTAGTATTGAGAGTGCAATTTTAATTAAGACCGAATCTTCCATTACCATAACCTTTCTGCTGTTATGTACGTCCATACTGCCGCCGATCCAGCAGGGTTAAATATTCTTGGAACCAGATAGGCAGATGTTGTGGTAGAAACTTGAACTATAATTTCGTTTCTAGCGGTAGGAAATCGCGTATTGTTTCCTGTGTTGCCTGGAAATATCGCAAACGCACTCTCAAGAGTTGTCCAGTTTACCGATCCAGAAATTACACCACCAAGAGCCGTAGGAACCGAGGAAGAATTTGCACCGTCTGCTCCGTAAAATCCAGACTCAGCAGCAATTGCAGGAGATGACGAAGCTCCGCTGCCTTGGTTTAAAGAAAACTGACCTGAAAGCTTCCACATCCCTTTTGTCAAAGAGACATTTGTAGCAAGAGTCCCATAGTTCGTGTCACCGATACTTGTAAGAGCAACAGCATTTCCGTTAGATAAAAATCCATACTGTTTTTTATCCATGATCAACCAATTTGATCCATCGGAAATAACCTCTAAATAATCATTAATTCTGGTTAAGGTAATATCACCAGAGGACCTATCTCCGATTGTCTGAGAGGATGTAGTGTTTATTGTAATTGCATTAGAGGTCGCGTCGGTTTTAATAATTTTTATTTGTTTTCCGCTATTACTCACAGCCGTAGGAAGTGTTGCGGTAAATCCTGCGCTTGAACCATCGCAAGGATAAAAATTAGAAATTGAAGCTGTAAAACCAGTTGTCTGCGAAGAGGCAACGGTATACCCACCACCGCCGCTTGCTGAAATAGAGACATTACTCACAGCCGTGATAAGACCTTTTGCGTTTACAGTTACTTGAGCGACGTTTGTAGAATCACCATATGTTCCAACATTTGAGTTCACGGTTGCAAGAGTTGTAGCGTTTGAATCTTGAGAGGCAGTGATATCACCCGTAAGCGCCGCGCGCGCAAGTAGTGGAGTGCCATCTACGTAAACTAAAGATGACCCAACCATAGCGCCCACAGCGTCTTGTGATGCTTCGGTAAAATCTGTGACTTGGGTTGATGGGATTGCAATTGATGTGTTTGAAGCGGCCGTAACCAAGCCCTTAGCGTTTACAGTAACAGATCCAACTTGTGTAGCAGTTCCAAAACTACCGACGTTTGAGTTTACTGTAGCCAAAGTTGACGCTACAGACCCAGGACCAGAGGCCGTGACATCGCCCGTAAGCGCTGTTATATAATTTCCGGTGGCTTGCTTACCATCAATCTGAGCTTGAATTGCAGACGTAACACCGCTTACATATCCAATTTCAGTTGAGGTAGTAGCAGACGCCGCAAAGTTTTTGCTGGCATCAGTTACAACAGCTCTATTAGCAGTTAAACTTGCAGCATCATCTACAGGGTATGAAATAACAATCCATCGCGACTGACCTGAATCGTATTTTAATAAAACGCTATAGTCTGTATAAACTAAAATGTCAGCTGCCGTAGGACTTAATATTCTATCTGAAGAAGTTGCAGATAAAGATTGATTAGCAAAAGTAACAAGCGCACTTGATTCATTGTAAACAATAACTTCTTTTCCATCCGTACCATCGGCCAAACCATTTACAGTTGTAGGCGTAGATCCTGTTAATCTTATAAACCCACTAGCAGTCGATAGGTTATTAATAGTAGCAGCGGTTGCAACATCTGTTTTTTGAGTTGAGTAATATTTAGCTGTGGTTATTGATCCTAAAATCGAGTTGTCGTTTTGTTTCGACATTACTTTAGAGTTTGTATAACTAGCATTTACCGGATTACCATCTACGATAGCCATTGCTGCTCCTTAATTCCCACTCGGTGTTAATCTCATCTTAATCATTCCAGTCTCATAAAGAAAAGGGAATGATGGAAGTTGTTCCTTCATTGTAAACGCCATTCCTTTAGAATCTGCAGAAGTGCTTTCAAGTGTCACAGAATAAACACTGCTCGGAGAAGTATATTCTGGTGTGAAATCATAAGGTTTTTGCTCAGTAGACCAATCAAAAAACGGCATCCAATCTACAATGACATCAGCTTGTGGGTTATATTTAAACTCGACTTGAATAAATTTATTAGTTGAAAATATAATCGCTTCCTTAAATCCACTTGCCGCAATACTCAAGGCTCCATCTTTCTTCTGCATAAAATCTGGACCTAAGTAATTGTATCCAGTCAGTGTAGGAATAAATGAAGTCCCAGTTGTGGTCGCCCCTGTGTAAGAAGTTGAACCGGTGTAATCAGAAGGATTAAATCCTAATAACTCAGAAGCACTTGTGAGAAGTCTTGAGCCTGTACCAAACAATAAACTTAAAAAAGAATCGTAAGTGGCAATTGTAATTCTATTTTGAGTGTTAGAAGAATATGATCTGTCAGCCGTTACGTTATAAGTGTGATCTGGGTCGGCTTCTTCTAAAGCTCTTTTTACTTCTGCAGTCAAAAGAGTTAGCGAATAAGGACCGTTATTAAGAACTGCTTGAAGCTCAGGTCCATCACTAGCACCTTTGAAATCAATAGCATTATTAGAAGTCGTTACTTCAAGTCCGTATAAAAATAATGATCTCTCTGTCAATGCCATTAACTTACTCCGATTTGCTGATACTTAAAGTCTGTGGCGTCTGTGGCTTCTCTGATTAATTGCACGAGTCTTTGTTTCGTATCATCTGTCTCATAAATGTTGCCCATCACTTGAAGAGTTACCGATTTCTTAGCAGCTTCTTTTTGTTCTGGCTTAGTTGAGTCCGAAGATCCTCCGCCGATATCTCCGCCTCCGCCACCGGAGTAACTACTACCGCCTCCGCCACCGCCGCCTCCACCACCAGCTTGAGATCTTAAATAACCAGACAAGGCTAAGAGAGCGGCACCACCTGCAGCGGACGCAGGATCGAGAGTTGCAATCCCTTTGATTAATAAAAATTCACCCTCTTGTTCGGCAATGTCTGCAAGAGCTCCAAACATGAAGCCCTTCATAGCCTCACCAGCAGTTTTAGAACCATCACCCATTGCTATAAATGCTTTTTTAGAATTCTTTCCTAAAGCATCAAACGATGCCTTTCCTAACATTCCAAAAGCGGTAATGTCTTTTGATGCGTCCTTAGCTGCTTTATTCCATCCGGCCGAAAATGTATTTTGTGTTCTAGCATTATCATCGATGATTCTTGAATTAGCTTGTTTGCGCCTATTCTCGGCTTCTAAATCGTATTGAAGCATCTTCTGTTGATGCGTCTGTTCCATTTGTGCTAGTAATTCATTTCTTTGATTAGTAGAGATAAGCCTATTCTCATCAAGCTCTTTTTGTTTTATCGCTCTCTCGTCTAGGTACTGTTGCTCCATTTGTTTTCTTTGATCTTTTTGAGCTTTATCCCATACATCCATATCCCTAGCAGACTGCATTTCGGCTTGATTAAATTCAGATTTTAATTTGTTTAGTTCAGAATAATAAGCTTTTTGCGCTGCTAATTTTTCTTTTGGATCTGCAGCTTTAGTATTAGCCTCAAGCTCTTGCTGCTTTCTCATTTCTTCGGTCATCTCTTTTTGAACTTCAACATGAGCCTTAACATGAGGAGTAAGATCAATAAATTTCTTTACAAATTTATTTATCCAGCCAGCGAATTCTCCCATTTTTTCAATTGCCCACTCAATAGCCGGACCAAACAATACGTTAAAGAATATCTTTGAAGACTCTCCAAGTTCACCAAATGAAGTTTTAGTTCTTGCAAGAGCATTGCCCATCTCTTGAGCGTTAACATCAATGCCTTTATATTTTTCTCTTGATTGCTCAAGAAAAGCATTCATGATTGCTGTTTGTTTTCCTTGTTCATTTAATTGGTCAGATGTAACGCCAAGAGTCCTTGCGTAATCTTTCATTGCTTGATCTGCATCAATATTGATACCGATCTGCTTAAGCATTCTAGTTTGCCCAGATTGTATTGCTTGATTTATCTGTTCAAATCTATCGGTGGCCGCGCCACCAAATGCTGTTGCTGCCTTGCGGGCCTGTTCAAATATTTCAGGCAAGTGCTCTGCACCCTTACCCATTGAGACAATCGCTTTATTGGCTATTTCTAAAAGCTGAGTTCCTTCAATCAATCCATCGGCTACTTTTTCAAGGCCTTCTTTTAATTCCTCTGGAACAATTCCGGCTTCTTCAGATAAGGTCTTAAAAGCATTGCTTATTGCATTTACGTGCTCGGCATCAAGGGCCGCTTCGATTCCAAATTCAACTAACTCTTTAACCAAGCCAATAGCTTTAAGAGCTAGAAATCCTTTTCCTAAGGTTTCAACCGATTCTACTAAATTAATTATTCCATTATGTTCGCCAATCTTTTGCATTAATTCGCCAGCTTCACTAATTCCTTTAGTGAATTTACTGGTATCTAAATCTAATTCAAAAACTGACTTCATTTAATGTAGCCCCATAAGTTGTTTCTTCTTGTTTAGAAGACCTGCCATAATCATTGCAGCGTGTGGATCAGACCCACTCATTGATTTAATATTTCTCTTAGGAACATGCTCTGATTGATTCTTATAGTGTTCTCTTAGATCTTTAGCGTATTTTTCTCCACCCAAAGAAACAAAGGCTATGTCCACAAGTTCTTTAAATGTGTACAGATCTCGCTCTCTACGAATCTTGCGAGATGATTTAAGGGCTGCGAAGAACGTCTTTGCAGGAAGACTTAAAACATAATTTATAGTCCATCCTTGGAATGACATGCATATCTCCGTTACTAGATCAATGGCAGAGAATTGATCTATCTCTATTTCGCCTAAGGACTTTTTTTTTCAATGTCTTTGTTTGTGTGAACCCTGCCTTGAGTAAAATCTAAACAAAGTTGTAACAAAGCTGCGATTTGAGAATGAGTCATCGTCTCAGCAATGTCTTCGTTGAAGTCATCACATAACGAATGAATGAGACCGACATAAGTTTTCAAGACTTCATCAGAAGTAACTTCTTGTTTCTTATAAAGATCCTGCACATGGCTTACTTCATTCGCAAAGTTCATAAATGTTTTTACATCTAGATTTCTAAGCAAATAGTCTTTGCCGTGTAACTTAAATCTAATCTCATCATTAATTAATGTGTCTAAATCAACGAAGACTTGTTTCATTATGCTAAATCCTTATCTCCGTATCGGAAGAATCTTGCTGGCTCAGTTGATGTATCAGGCAAAATGTTCCACACGATCTTAGCTCTGGCTTGTTCTTCTGGTCCATAAGTGATCTCTGTCTCTTCTGCAGAGCAAGCTTTGTAGAAGTACCAATCAGTTGATTCGTCTGTTGGGTTAGCTGACAAAGGATGTAGTTTTAAAATACCAGCGTTAGTTAGATCAGCGTCACCAATTGCAGAAACCCACTCGATGTAATCTGTTGGAGAAGTTCCAACAAGTTGTGCTGAAGGGAATAAAACGCTCCAAAGAGTTTTGTTTTTAATCTCTGCAAACTCTGTTGTCACAGTCACTTCAATTCCACTAACTCTACGATCTAGAACTGTTGTTCCTAATTGATCAGCTTTAATTTCTGCTTTCATGTACTTAGGCGATACAACTACGTTTCCTAAAGTTCCACCAAGATCTACGAAGTCAGCATCCGATGGACCTTTAAACAACACCTGCATCGGTGTTAGTTCCATGTTTGCTGGTGTTATTGTTGCATAACTCACATTTGCCATTTTAAATCTCCTTTAATTCTGTTGATATTGTTCAACTTGTAATTCAAGCAACATCTCTTTTCTAAAAGATGTAAGGCTTGAGCTTTCATTTTTATAAGAATAATCACCGCTATATTCGACACGAGCGACTTTAATAATTGCTTTATACTTTGTAGAATCCTCAATGACGACCTGATCTAAAGTCTTAAACATGGCGTCCTGATATCTCCATGCTAATTTTTGAAGTCGCTCTAAATCACGCTCCTCAACCACTACATTGATAAAGTATTTCATCTGGGCGTTGATATGGTTTTGACCACGATCAAGCATCATATCGATTGAATCGCATATGATAAATAAAGCAGGAGCTCTGAATGTGTGCGCAGGAAAGAACATTAAATACTCATTAGGTGGAGTGATATTAACATCCGTGTTTCTATCACTCCTTACGTACGTAAGATTATTTGGTAGGTTCGCCACCAAGTAGTCTCTCATTAAGTATGTGATCTTTTCTGTTAAATTAACAGGTGTCGTGGAGGAGCCACTCATTTAATTTTCCCTCCACGCGCTACATAGCTTTCATACTCTGCTTGTAAATCACGAGAAAAAGAGCTCTTAAAAATTGTGAATGATCTAGCGTTGTCTGCCTGTTCTGCGTAGTCCACCGTTGTAAATATTTTCATTGATCGAGCGTCTATTATTCTTCTGTGATTTTTAGTTGAGTCACCAGTAACAGATGGCATGAGAGTATTTGTAGCAACCATCATCTTGCTACCTTTGCCTGGATATGTGGGCCACTTGCCAGCTGGTTGCCATGGGCGACCTTGTCCTTGACCGCCAATCCATGCGTACTTTGTCCCGCCACCGTATCTACGTAATTTATATTCTCGGTACATTTTGTTTAGTGGCTTCCACTTATTTCCTTGAGAAGCACCTTCGGTCATCCATCTTTCTCGCTGAGCATTTTGATAAGCCGGATAGGCAACACGAGTAAGAAACCCGCGCGGGTCGGAAGCAGCTTTAACCATTTGGGCTATTATTCCCTTTGGATCTTTAAAGCCGTTATACTTCTCTTTTAAACCATCCTTAGCCATACGCCTCTTTAAGTTTTAGGTTGTGGGTCTGTTGCGCCACCAATTATGTTGGCAAACAAAGGTTGAAGTGCTTGACCTTGCCTTGTGTAAAACTCATCTCGACGCTTAAGCGCTTGGTCATACGCGTGCTCAGCAGCCGTTCGATATGCTGATATTAATTCACGCACCGCTTCTTTAGGCATGTCTTCTAGTTTAAAGTTTTCAGATAATGTTCTGGATAGTCGTAAAGCTAAATGTGAGTAGGCATCACCTGCTGAATATTGAAGCACAGAGGGTCTAAGGCCTCCGATAACTTTAGTGTAAGAGTCTGTGTAGCCTAGCCAATTAGCGCCACTTTGAAGATAGGATTCAATTTCACTATCTGTAAACCACTGCATGTAATATGTAGATTCAATTTTACTTCCAGCAACGGGAGCGTCTGAGCATTCAAACTGTCCTACCTCTAAATAATCAGATACGACGTTAACTAAAACGTCATTTACGTAAACTCCAAGAGGAGCTACGGCCGTAGTGAAATCAGTTACTCGTCTAAATTCAAATGTTTTAAATGTTTTATTCGTACCATCGACTTGACCAAATACGGTCTTGCGCCAGGAGAGTTTATCCGTAGAATCATCTGCTAAAAGTTTTCTTAAATCAGATTGAGCGGTACTCCAGTCAGCCATTATTCTTCCTCGCCATCAAAATCAATTGGTTCAACACCACGATCTAAAGCAACGTAACGAATATTTTTCTTTTTAAAAAATTCATGTTTAATTTTAGCTTCTTGCATTTTGTGTGGGAGTGCTACGAGATCAACTAACAACTGCCCACCTTCAGCGTAAGGATAGCAACGATCTACGGTCCACATTTTCTGTTGACCTGGAAATGCTTCTCTCCCACCTGGGTAGTACCAGTTAACTTTACAGAACTCAGAGGTAGATAAATTAAGCGCTACTTTAAGAGCTTTAGTAAAGCTTGGCTGTTGCGCACGCTCTGCCATCTCTTTATAAGTAGTTGTTCCTGCTTCTTGTATTTTCATTTTCGCGCTCATGTAAAAATCCTTTTTAGGGTTTTAAGAGGCCCCTTAATTGAGGCCCCTTAATTTCTAGCTATTAATATTATGAAGTTACTGAACCACTGTTACCTTGCCAGAAGAAACGTGAGTCGATGAAATCGGCGTTTCCTCTCATGTCAGCACGGTAGCGGTAAACTTTCTTGTTGAAAGACTCTCCAGAGTTTGGAGCTTCTTGTTCAACTTGAACAGCTTGACGTAATTGAAGAACGAAGGCTGTCTTCGTGTCATCTGTTACGTACCAAGCAGTTGAATCACCATCCACTGTTCCTGTTTGTTTAAACATGAACGGAGTTTGTGTCATAGTGTACAAACCTTTAACTGGGTTCACAGCGTAGTTACCACCAACCACACCAGCGGCACTTGCACCAACTGGATAGAATTGAGAGTTTAATAATGTAGCAACGTCGAAAGAAATTTGTGGTCCGCACAAAATTCTGTTTCCACGAATGCCCATTTTTAAACCTTGCAAGTTCTTTTGGTTCATAAGGCCAACGCGTGCAGCATTAAATGTTGCAATCGAAGGCATACCAAAAGACACGGGCTTATTATATCCACCACCAACAAACGGAGCCGCTGATGTTGTATAAGGCCAGTTAGCTTCGTTAGATGGTTTAGTTTCTGATACTGGAATTTTATAATCAGCGTATTGCATGTTGCTTACTGATGCTAATTTTCCGTAACAAAGAACTTCTGTGAGGATTTTTAAGTAACCACCAAGTAGACTTGCTTGCTCTTGCACTTGTCCAGTTTGGTCGTCGTTTGCAAGTTCTTGAGAAACTACAAACATTGAACCGAACTTTAAGTTTTTAAGAGACAAGTTAAGAGCTGCTTGACCAACTTCTGGATAGAGTTCGTCTTGTCCAACTTGACGTGGGAAAGCTACACCATGCGAAGGAGCGTAGAGTTCTGTATCAAGTTTAGATGGGACAACTCTTACCCAGTCTTCAAATGTGGTTTCAGTCATTTGATAACCCTTAGAGGCGATCAACTGAACACCGGCACGTAAGAACTGAGTAAACCCTGTAGAGACATCGGCCTCACGGAATTTACCAGCTTGAATCTTAGACGATACGCTTTCACGTAAAGCTTTGAAGCTAAAGCCTGGTTCTGTTACTGGGAATTGTTTTTCATTCCACATGTCTAGACCATATTTGGATTTCATTTCTTGAGTGAATGACTCAAGCTCTGGACCCATCTTGGTCGCTTTTTCAATCATCTTTTGATTGCGTTCACGTAATGTACTCATTTTATTTCTCCTTAATTAGAATGATAGAACGTTTCCTGGGTATCTGTGGCCAAAGTAAACTTCGCCTTGATCTGAAGCAGCTGCAGTGATTGCTACACCTTGGTAGACACCGACTGCATATGATCCAGCTACTTGAACTGTTTGAGCGTTTGAATCAGAAGGCCCAGCGTATACTAGACATCCTGGAGTAAACGAATCACCAGCGAGTAAGCTCATAACTGCTACAACACCATAAAGAGGGCCGCCGATATCAACGATAGCTTGGGCTCCACTTGTAAGAGTTGTGTACGGTTGTGGTTCAACACCAGATACGATTGCTTGACGAGCAACACCTAAAAAGTATTGACCGTTAGCTTCTGAAGCAACTGGCTTAATTAAACCTGTGCCAGTATCGAAATAAAGCATATCGCCTTGATTCCAAGTACATGCAGAACTGATCACATTGATCGAACTCTCAAATACGCTGGCTGCGCTTACACTTCTTGTAATGTTATTTGCGTTTGTAGTTGCCATTTATATCTCCTTGTTATTTTACACATTCTGCAAATGAAATTTCTGTTACAACTTCTCCAGCCTTTTCAGGTGTACCCATAAAGAACGGCTCTACTTCCGTTTTTAATTTGTAGCCCTCTAAGAATAGATTTAGTTTTGCATCAAACTCTTTCTCATTTCTCAACTCTTTAACATCTCCGACTAACTTTCGGATTTGATCTGTTGTTGATCGTGATAGGCCTGATTCTTGAAGCTTCTTGTCAACATACTTTTCGATACGTACTTTCTTAAGCTCACTCTCAAGAAAAGCAATTCGTCCAGTAAGTTTAATTTCGCTTTCTTTATTTTCTTTTTTCTCTTCTGATTCTTTAGCCTCTTGACCTTTTGCATCTTGTGGTTCTGACACAACTGCATCGGCTTCAGCTTTTTCTTTCTTTTGTTTCATAGACTTCTCTACTTTCTGATGCATCTCTGCAGCTTTTGCGGCCTCTTCTTCTGAGTGGCCCATTTCTTTATAGGCTTCAGCAGTTTGTTTCATGCACTCTGTTTCTTCTGGTGTAGGTTCTTCTTTAGCGGCATCTGCAGCACCATCATGCTTTGTAATCATGTCAGCAATTAGAGCTGCATCTTTACCAGCATCAGAATGACCGGCGTCTGCCGTATCATTATCTTTTTTATCTTTAGCTGGAGCTTCTGGCATCTCTCCGGCTTCCTTGTGTTTAGACATTTGCTTTTCTCCTTCTAGCATTTTGTTAATCTTACCTCCGGCGCCGGCCTGTGTGACTAGGTCAACAGAAATAGCGTCGGAGAATTTGGTTGTATAACGAACTGTCTCAATTCCTTTATCTTTAGCTTCTTGTAATTTAATTTTAGCCTCATCAGGGACTTTAGAATCCTTGAGTAATTCATCTATGTTTTTCTCTACAGCATCACCGGAGGCGTTAATCGAGATGCCTATGAATTCTTGATCTGGATGTTTTGTTTTATAATCAATAGTTTCACGCATAAGAGTACGAGCCCAATCAAATGGCTCTCCCTCGTTAATAATGAAATCAGACTTAAGAACCGTTCTTCCTTCAATGACTTGAGGTCTAACGTTTTCGAAGTACCCAAGTATGTCTCTAACGTCTCGCTCGGGTCTGTTGTACTCATCTTGTGCCGAAGGGTGATTCGCATACATTTTCTTTCCTTCAAATACTTTGTAGCAATTAACTAAGGCTTCAGCCGGGTAGTAGAAGCAGTCACCGAAGTTGCCTAAGCCTTCTTCAATGATAGTTACTTCAAACTTACGGCCTGGTTTTTTAGATTCTTTTTTATATGAGGTAGTGGCGCCCATGACTTCATCGCCTGATTCTTTTTTGACATCGTCACGCACGAGTTGTGTAAAGCCAGTAGAAACGTCAGTCTCTAAACTTTTGCTCGACATGTTGTGTACCTTCTTTTGGTGTGAATACTACGTTGATTTCACAGTACCCAGCGCCTACAGGAATAACTTGAGGGCAAGGAACCATTTGTCTAAGATTGTAACCATGATCTTTTGCTACAGATTCAGCTCTCTCGATTGTCTTGCACTTAACTCCAAACACTTCATACGTTTGTTTTTGAAGTAAGTGTCTAAGTGATTTAGATGATTGATCGACAACTTCTAGACTTTGAGACATTGACTCGTAACGCTCAGGATTTAAAGAGTACTGAGAAAACGATGGCGCACCGTAAGCTTCAGGGTCGGCCATCAAATCATCTAGTGTTGTTTCTTTTGTAATTCTCTTAGCGTGCATCTTTAATCATCTTTCTCTCTTCCCCGGTAACGGCAGAAGGCTTTTGATTCTTTAGGTCTTTAACATCTTGTCCAATAGCTCCAGGCGTAGACAGAGGTGATTCAAATGCTGGAGTGGCTTGGGATTGCATACTCATCTTTTCTTTTTCTTTATCAAATTCAAAGTCGCTGATGTCGAGCTCTTTAGCAATCATAACCGCTGCTGTTTCTTCAGAGATGTAACCACCGGTTTTAGCTAGATCGATGTCTGCAATTTTAGCAGAACGATCCTGACTAATAAGCTCTGGCCAAGTAACTTTACATTCCTTACCAGTGAGCCACATAAATAATTCTTGAATAGTTCTCTCAACACGCAAGCGCTTAGTCTCAAACATTTTAGCAACTGGTTCAGTGGCAACTAATGCAGAAGCTCTTGTGCCGGATGCAGACATGTGAGTGCCGTAGTATGATACTGGGATTCTAGATCCAGCGGCTATCATCGATAAACACCAATCAAATGAATTACTCACACCACCTTTGCCGCCTTCGTTACCTAAATACTTTCGCTCTACTTTCTTCGAGTGAACGAATTCAGATCCAGCAGCAGGTAGTGTTCCCAATTGTGCTTGAGAGCTTGCATAATTATTTATGTCAGCTTGTGATCCATCAATTGTTGTATCGATTGCCCAGGCAGCATTTTTTTGATCTTTAATGATTGCATAGTTAACAGAGTCTCTAAGTCTTTTTAAGTATCCAAGAGATGAGAAGAGTTCAGATCTTCCGCGCTTCTCGTTTGATGCACAATTAGTTTTAACGTGTATAACTTCATCAGCAGGTATTTGTTGAAATATGAACTTTGTTGAAGGGACATTGGGAGCTGTATAGATTTGGTACTGTGTTGGAGCTACCCACTGATAAAATAAAACTTGCTTGATATCTTCTGGATAAGTAACGATCTCCCAAATACATGAGGGATCGATAAGACGAACTCTTGGAATTAAACCTCGAGGAGGCTGTTGATCTGGATTGCGTTGGTAAGAAATAAATAACTCGTTCTTAGGAAGCTTCCAGATCATTGACTCGCCATAAACTTCTGTCTCAATAAAGTGTTCTTCAATTAATTGCTCAAGCTTATTTACTTCTGAGAAAGAATCCCACAAAGCCATTGCTGCATTTGAGTCGCATGTAACCGTAAATCCACGGCCTAGAACGAAGTCTCTCATAATAGAAATCGTAGCCTTAGCTATTGGGTCATGATGCCATGCGTAGAAGCAATTAGAGATCATTCTTAAATAATCATAAATATAGAGTTGCTTATAAAATGGGCCACCGAGCAGAGGTGTAAAGTCATCGGAGTTAGTGGCGTTTGCGTTGTTAGATAAAGACGATCCAGAGGCAAAGTAATCGTTTTCTTTAAAGGACAACATACCCTCAAGCTTTATATTGGCCTCTTTGTGTTTGGCTAAGAAGGTATCACGACCCGATATTCTATGTCGTTTCATGTTTGTGTCTAAAACAATGGCATCTATTTCAACGTCTTTATTCTCTTTTAAAGAATGTATCATTTCCTGAAACGTATGAGCTTCTAGCGGTGAACCACTATAGGATTTAAACCTATCATCAATTTCATACGTTTCAGGATTAAAGGTTAAACCGTTCTTAAGAAGATGCAGGCGTTCGCCTGAGTTTTGAGTGTGTGGATCTGCAATAAGGACGGGAGTTGGAATAGAGGTTTGAATCTTGGTTGAAGCCTTTCGCTTCGAGCCGGACTTTCTCTTTAGCTTTCTAGCCAAGTATTGAAGTCCTTTAAATTAGATTCAGGTTTGTCAGGGAGGTTATCAAAAGCTGGAACTAAATCACACCTACAGTTCGGGTGAGCTGGTGGAGTTAATCCCTGACATTTATCTTTCTTACGTTTAGTTTTAAGTAAACGCTCAATCTCGTCAAGTGTTAATCCATCTCTCCAAACACAACACTCTTCACAAGTCCTGTTATCAAGTACTGCAACCCATATGAACTGTTTAATGCCGGCATCTTTAAGGGCTTCAACTTGTCCATCACGGACCTGAGTTACAAACTCATCCGTTAGATCTCTCTCAAATTCCCAAGCGTATACAAAGTCCTTATCTTTTGGGCCAGTCATAAACACATCATCAGGACCACGAGCGGAGGACAAATAATCAGATTTATACTTATCAAGTATCTGATCCCATTTCTCGTCACTGATGAATGTTACGGACAAATCATCTTCGGCAATTTTCTTTGGACCTTTAGCTTCCCTAACAACTGTTTTGCGAAGTGGAATGCGGTAGTCCTTTAACTTAACTGGTTTTGGAATTAGTCTTAGTATTTGATCTTTCGAGGGTTTTTCTGAACTGAGGATAAGTCTATTCTCAAGAGATTCTATTTTTAAAATAATTTGGTTAAAATAAAAAACTAGACGCTGATATGGAGTGCCACCACTTAACATTGTAGCAGAGCCTCTACTCTTGTCTGGATCAATTCCTACTTTAGGGCGCTTGTTAGTTAAGTAAGAACCGACCTCTAAAGAGGCGGCAAAGGATACATCAAACACATCTTGCTTCATTGTTTTATTCAGATGATCAATGTACGAGCAAGCATTTGAGATCACATGCGGGAGTGCGGCTCTTGGGTACTCGCCCGAATAGCTTTGAACTATCTTACCAAATACATATCTGATCTCATCATTAATCTGAAGGCGATAGAATCTAAAAATCTTTTCTAAGACTTTGTTTCTATCATCCATCCATTGCTTATAGACTTTTTGTGTCTTCAACTAATTGTCTTTTCTTTAAGTATTCATTAATACAAGCCTGAAGTGAGGGTCTTGTGTGTCGGTGTAATATCCACGTTGATGTTTGAAGTGAGCTGTTGCGTGGTTTGTTTATTGGCCTCTCAACAACTTCAAAAGAAGTAGCGCCTGCCATCATGGCCATTTGAGATCTTAGCACACAATTATCTGTGGAGTAGTGTAGGATTTTTGGCGGAGGATCGTCGGTCTCTATTTTCTCAGCGATCATCATAAGCACCACGGCCAAGTCATCGTTGTATGTTGGTGATCCTACTTGAGACCAAAGTTTAGTTCCTTCGAAAAAAGCTTTACGTCCAGCGCCAAATAACCATGAGGTCCTAACCATCACGTCTTGAGGTGAGGACATGAGTTGAAATGTAATCTCGGCTGCAGCCTTGCTAAGTGCGTATGCGGTAGGTAGTGGGTTAATGCGATCGTCTTCTTGGTACTCCTCATCCTTAGCGCCATCAAATACGTAGTCAGATGAAATGTGAATGACTGGGATTTTAAATGTGTGTGCGAATCTTAGGATGTTTTCTAGCGTCACAACATTTGCAAAATATGCGTGCTTAGGTTGGGCCTCGCAGAAGTCGTGATTTGTTTTAGCAGCACAGTTAATGATCACGTCAAAGTTATGAGTATTGTCCCATGGCTCGCAACCATGTGCGATTAGTGCAGAGCCTAGCAATCCGTTGTGACCTGTAACGCCTATGCGCTTTTTCATAAGTTCAGTCATGTTGCAGACCCGCCAGAGGCGCCACTAAATCCACAATATGGACCGTATGTTATGGTGGGACTTGTAATTGGATTCGTTGTAACTGGGATGGCAAAAGGATAAGTTAAATTTCCAGAAGAGTTAGGAGGATAGGTGTCTTTTAGTTTTTCTTTTATTAACGAAACATCTTCTGTTAATAATTGATCTCTAACTTCAAGATATCCCTTAAGCCAAAATACAAAATTTTCGTAAGTCATTGAGCCTCCACTTCTATCGTATCTACAAAATCATTATAGACTAACCATTTATAAATAGTTGTTGTTTCAAACTCAGACATGCCAGGCTCAAAACATTCACCTTTAATTGATATGTGAAATCTCTCGACATTATCGCAATGACAAATAATACATGAATCCATCTTTGCAGGTATCTTCATCCAAGCTCCACGATGGCTAAAAGAAATAAAGCAAACATGATTACGATAGCAATCGTATTAACCCAGGCTTTTATGTGCATGTAAGAATGAGACCTAAACTTAAAAAGCCTGTCAATAGTTAATCACCACGAGCTTACCTACTCCTCCGCCTACGTCTGGTACTGGAGTGAGTTTGTGAATTGGATACCCGATAGCATCTGACAAGTGAGTCAGTGTTAAGTCCTTATTTTTATCAAGACCACCAGTGCCTTCTTTCCAAGTAACTTTGCGAAGATCTCTGATTAAGAATTTACACTTAGGTGAGATCGTCATTTCACGCCCACCATCGGCTGACTTACATAATGCGTTAACAGCGTTGACTCTATCTTTAACCGGAGGGTTAGCCTCAGGAGTTTGGTCATCGTAAGTGAACCCGGCTTTATCAAGTCCCGCTTTTAGAATATCATAATCAGACTTGCCGGCCGACTTTGTGTTCTTAGAATTACCTGCAGCATCTCCGCATATTATTATGTTCGGCTCGCATTTAATAAACCCTTGGTTGCGAAGCTCTATAAGCCTTCGCACAAGCTCTTGAGTGGCATCAGGTGTGTTTGATTCGGGTATGTGTATCTCATCAAACCAATGCCATCTTCTGTTCGCGCGTTGGCCTAATGCCCAAGCCATTGGATTTAAGTTAAAGTCGAGACCTAGTACAATTGGCTTACGAGAGTCCATGAACTCGCATCCGGGTTGCGCCCATGGTGAGACAGGATTGATGTTTAATTCTGAGAATGCATAGTACGCGCGTCCCGACATAAGATCTAAGAACTCAGCTAAGATCTCTTGTCTAAATTGCTTATCGGTCATAGTACGACGTGAGGCTTCATACTCTTCTAGTGTGAACAAAGGATTGATAGTAGACGGGTGATAAAATACATCCCACTCATCGGGATTTTCTTTAGCCATTTCTACCATCTCGTAAAAATTATCAAACCCGTTTGGAGTTCCAATAAACGATCCCCAACCTTTTGTTGTAGTCAACATCGGTCTAATTACTAACGGCCATAGATCTGGGTTTTGATCTCTCACCTCATCAATGATTGATCCGTTAAGTGTAGCGCCCCTAAGGTTATCAAACGTCTCACCTGACTTAAACTCCATCGTTCCTTGCTGAAGTAGTTTTACTCTAAGTTCTGTTTGATTCTTCTTAAGCATCACTTCGGGGCAATTAAACAATGATGATACCGTTCTTCTGTATTGAGTTTTAGCTTGGTTAAATGTGGGCTCAAGTAGCCAATGAAAAGATCCTGGCATCTCCCAAGTTTTTTTAATCATGTGGTTTGATGCCCAAGTCGATTTCCCAGACTGTCTGCCCCAAACTCCAATCACAAATCTTTTTTTAGATTCATGCATTTGAAGTTGGCCAGCATGTGGCTTGTAAAGTCTTAGCTCGCGCTCTTTCATTTCTTCTCTTCCGTTGATCCCCAAGATGTTGTGTAAACAACTTTAATTTGGTCCTTCAACTCTTCAGACGGCGTATGTATAACTTCATCCTTCCAACCCATGAATTGTTTTCCGAACCAAATAAGTGCTCCGAGGTTTGGCTTCGCAGGCTTTTGATCTTTACCAAAATCTCCTGTTGCCAATGCATACAGTTTTCTTTTTATAGAAACATGACCTTGAAGCTTTCCCTTTGTTATAGCCTCCGCAAAATTACGCGTGATTGTATCTGCTGAAACGCCTAAGAATGCGGCGATCTCTTCGTTAGTACAACCAATTGAGGCTAACATTACGATTTGGTTCTCAGGTAATTGTTGTGGAGGTGGGTCGGGTTTTGGAGGGGCTGGTGGAATTAACTTCTTTGGCCTACCTGGCTTAGCCATTAGACAAACCTGTTGTTAACGAATTTGCTTTACTTTTAAGCGTGGATCTGTTACTATTATATATATGAAAAGACTTGGTATATTTAACTCTTATAAAGACCATGCTTGGCTTAAAAAAGTTTATGGCCGTTTGTCTCAAAATGACATCCTAATGGCTGTAGAATTTATAGGTCTAAATGATGAGCTTAATAAGCTTGATTTTGAGTTTAAAATTAATCGCATGTTTTTAGACAAACAAAGGCCAAAAAATTATAAAGAAATATTAGAGCTTTTGACGTGTGCTAACTCAGCTCTTCCAAATTAATCTCTATTTCCCCACAATATTCTGTAGCTTTTTTTGCATCTCCTTTTAAAAAAACTAAAACGTTTTGGTGCATTTTACCTACCTTACGACCGCTTAAAAATATTTTACCTGATCTAAGTGGTAGTGTTCCTGCACTGTTTAATAAAATACATTCGTTATAATATTTTGCACCGGCTTCTAAAAAGCTGCTTATTGTGTCGCCAACAAAGTTATAATAGTTGCCTTTTTTGTCTCTAACCTCGCCAATAACCCAAACAATAAACCTATTATCGTTAAGTTTATTTACAGCTTTTTGTATTATGGTTTTGTAGGCTTTTAAAAACTCGTCGTATTCCATATTAGATAAATCTTTTGGGTCATCGGAATAAACTTCTAAGTCTGCATATGGTGGGCAACTAAACACTAGATCGCATTTAAAATCTTTTTCTAGCAAGGCGTCCATCTCACAACTGTCTCCATTAATCCATAATGGTTCATTGTTTGGACAAAGCCTTTTACCTTGCTCTGTGTTTGCTTCGACTTGTTCTTTTCTAAGCTCAATGCCAACATAATTACGTCCAATTTTATTAGCAACGATTCCTCTAACCGATCCACCAGCAAACGGGTCTAATATTATCGACTCTTTATTGCTAAACCATCGGTAAGCTATCTCGCACAAAACAGGATCAAAAATACTAATGCCTGTTTTTTCAATTGTCTTATCTCCTAGCTTTAACGGTCCACCGTTAAAGCTCATGTCAGTTGTTCCAAAATTAGTTGTCATTTATATTTCCCATATAAGTCAGTTTGGTTTGGAGGAATTGCCCCTAAGGTTGTTGAGTTTGTCTTGGGAGTCATAGGCTGGTTTTGCCCCCCCCTACCAATCTCACTTTCAATACCCATTGATAACCAAAGGTCTCGCCTATCTTGCCAATACCCTTGACGAGTATCTAAAACTGAAAATGGTGGAACCAAGAACATTTCTGTCATGAGGCGCTTTTCGTTTTTTTCACCGTCGCCATCAGTCGGTAACGCATCCATGTGAAACTCTGGAAACCCCAAGAGGTCTATATCAAACGGTCCCATTTCCGTGAGATCAATTCCGATCATTTTCTTATCAAGCTCAGCCCATAACGCGATGCTATTGTCATTAATGAGGAATTGATATTCTTGCTCTGCATCAATAAAGTCTTGATACTGAACCGGTACTTCTTTCCAGCCTAGTAAATCGTAGCTCATCAATCTGCCGTGACCAGCCGCAATACAACCGGATAAGTTTGAGACAATGATTGGGTGACGAGAGCCTTGGGAGTCGATGAGTTTGGCAAGTCGTTCGATTTGTTCAGGACTATGACTGTTACGATTCTTAGGGTGGGGCTTTAAATCTTTGATTGGAACTAATGCGTAGGAGCCTTCGGGTAGTTTAATGTTGGGTTTATTCTGACCCATTTTCAGCCTCGTGTTGTGTTTACTAAGTTGTTACTTAATTAGATCGGCAAAGTTTAAATAAAATCAAGTGCAATCCTAAATATTCTTATGTTAACTAGATGTTGATGAGCGGCGTGGAAAGCTGTGGAATGCCAGCCCGTTAAGACGGTCCGAGGCGCCACTAGAGACACGCACAAGGACAACGAAACGACCGTCGTTGTTTAAATGAGTCAGGAGGTGCAAGAACGCCTTGATTCTGATGCATCAGATAGCAGGCGTCGCGCCCTGTCTCATCACTTTATGGCCTTAGTAAGACTAAGTGGCTCCGTAGGATATGGCGGTCCTCTGCATTTAGATCTGCTAGAGAAGAGTGGTTTCTTCTCCTCGTTCGGCGTCAGGTTTTGATCCTGTAATCCGAAAACGATTAGTCTGAAAAGGCCGCCCTTTATCTAACTCTCTTTTTATTGATATAGGTCGAGGCCCATGGCTTTTTAGAAACCTTCTGAGCGCTTATAAACACCTTACACTCGTTGTTTATCTTCTGTCTTAGTGTCAATGGGCCATCGAGGCCTAAACCTTTACCTTGGCAGAATAAAGAGCAATGACGCTGCGGTGACGTGGCCATGACTCTAAACTTAGAACCGCATTCTATGCACGATGTGTCGACTAGCTGTATTTCGGTCACAAGTTTATTAGAACAATAGACTTAAGTTTAAAGCAAGCATGGAACCAATATTAATGCCATCGTCTGGTTTTAAAGACTCTCTTGGTTTAAGTGCTATCAATTGGCTAGCGAAATAAAATACCACGCGATTACATTTCTCAAAGAAAACTAAATAACCCGCTGTTTGATTTGTTTGTTGTATTCTCATGAGAGATTCAACTTGGTGATCTACAATTAAAGAGTATTTAAAATTAGTATTTTCAGTGAATTTAATATCGAGAGTTACTGTCTTTCCAACCTTGTAAAGAACGAAATCGAAAGGTGTCCTGATTGGGCAAGCAACTAGTCTTCCTTGTATCTTTCTAATTTGAGCGCCTGTAGGAATTTGAATAGCTACTATGTTTTCTTTATTCGCAGACATACGAATCATGCTTTCTGCAAAAGATCCATGAGACCTTGCAATATGTCCAGCGCGAACTGCTTTAAAACTTTTCATAATTAATAGTTCTAATCTTTTCGCAAGCTTCTCTTGCAGTAAAAGCGCAGTCGCCACATTCTATGCAGTCTATTTTATCAAGAGCATCCATAGCTATCTCAAGATCATCCATGAGTTGCTTAATTAAAATGTCCTTTGCTTCATCAGGGCTCATATTACCTCTTATAAATGTGACTCAAAATAGCTACGAATAAAATAGAGCCTATCAAAAGAACAAACATGATTAAGCCTTGGAGAGAATCTTTAGTCACTTTTGCCTCGAAGCTTGGCGAGGGCTTCTGTAAGACGAACATAGGCGGCTTTAAATTTTGGCGCATAACTTTTATCGTTCCACTTTAGGTCTGACATTCTATGTAGCCATGAGGATGTATCTGACAAAGCCTCAATCGCAATCTTCTCGCGCTCTTTTAATTCTTTAATCTCGTAATTCTTCTTACCAATTAAATCAAAGCTAGCAGCTTTAATTTGTTCAGGAGTAAGCTCTTTAAGATTACATTGTTCAATAGCTTCAATCATTGGTTGCATCAGGGCGACGGCTACATCGAAGCCCGATTTCCAGTCACTTGTCATGTCTTCATAGCCATCACCAAATGTTTCTTTTGCATATTGATAAGCCAACTCATCTCTCTTTAATTCTAATTCGGGCGGTAGTTTAATTTCCAAAATTTCTAACCCCATATTCTTTATGTATTTTTCTACTAGCTTTATCATACGCAAGAGCAGCATCTTTTTCATTCGCAAAAAACCCAAGATAATGGCGCTTGTTGTTTTTCTTGATTGAGACTTCCCATCCGTTTTTCTTCTTAGACACCCCATAGTAATTAGAGGATTTGTTCTTCTTCCTTTTCATTCTATTTATTGTATTCTGTGATTTGTCACACACGCGAAGATGTGCAGGGTTAACACAAGATGGATTGTGACATATATGATCGGTTTGTATTTTATGACTAAAAATATCAAGGTTCACATCTTTAAAAAACATAAGAGAAATGTGATGGGCTGCTCTATTCTTACCGTCTAAAATAATCCTTCCATAGCCGTATATTTTCGTTCCAGTCCATAACCAACATTCTGACCGTTTGCCAACAGTAACTTTAGACAAAAATCTTTGAAGCAATTTAACTCTATCGGGATTTGAATCTATCACTCTACGCCCTCCATTTCATCGTCGTGCTTCAAAGTCCGTTGCTCTATTTGATATTTTGCTACAGCGTTCTCAACGTATCTTAAGATAAGTGTTACCTTCTTTGGGTCCATTCCCATGTTAACGGCTTGTCCTGCCAACAAAAGCAAGTCCCCAAGTTCCATCGAAACAATTTGCTCATGTAACTTTTGAACGTCCATTAACTCTCCTCATCAGCTTTAAGTGCTTCGCGTGCTTCCCATGGAACATCAACAGCTAATGCATATCGAATTTCTTCTTCTGAACCATTAACAGATTGGTCCCATCTTGCCAAAGACTCAAGCGCCTCTCTCAAAGCTTTTATTCGGGCTTCGAGCTTTTCGACATATTGCTCGATGTTTTCACGCTGTGCTCTCCTATTCGCATGCCATTTACTTTTAGCTACTGTGTCTATTGGTCCAACACACTCATATCGACATTCTCCTTGTGGGCATATATCGTAGTCTTTGTTATATAGACACTTCGCGCCTGTAAAGAATTCCCGTGCCTTTGATTGATTGCTCATGGCTTCTCCTCATTTGCTTCCAGCGCTTCTTTGGCTACAACTCTGGGTCCCTTTTCTGCTAGCCCGGATTCAATACATTTAAGTGCCTCCACGAGCCGCTGATTCTTGGCGCGTTCGGCTTCTATTTTTTGATAAACTTCTTGAATGTGCGTATGTAAATCATCATTAATAGTTTTCTGTTTGTCATACGCGCTGTACTCGATGACGTGAATTTCATCTGTGGTGTCAGCGGAATTTAATGCTTTATCTGATACCCAAGTCGAATATCCTTTTTCATAAATTATCCAAAACTCACGGGGCTTTGTATCTTGGCCCATCTCAATAAACTCTCCGCACTCAATGCAAATGAATCCTCCGACTACATCTTCTTTGTTTGTGTGGGTGCAACTCATTTTTCCAACCTTGGATTATAAGCGCAAGTCATAGAGTTATAAGTTTTCTCAATCCATAACGGAACTCTCATCACAATCGCTATTTCAAATGCTTCATTATACGCTGCTTGATATGGAGATCCTGAGTTAATTTGAAATGTCATATTTGAACAATGGCCACCTCTTAACTCAATCATTCCAGCGCCAGCACAGCTTCTTAAAAGAACGTAAGGATTAAACATGTCTGGAGTTTCAGTGTCGCTCATAATTCATCCCCACAATCTTTGCATGACATATCCGGCTCCATGCCATTTGAATACCATACTACCCCATTTGGATGCCCCCTAAGCCTACAAAAAATTATCTTTATTTTATGATTAAAGTTTTCGGCATATTTTAAATTAGAAAATAAATATTCGCTATAAAAATGAAATGAAATAAAATCTCGCCAATGTAATTTCAATCAAGCTCTCCAATATAAATGCAGTCTGTAATATGTGGATTAACAAACCTTGGGTATTCCTCTTGATCTATTTCTGAATATTCAAAATCACAAACAAATGTAATATACATAACAAATAGTTCATCGTATTTAGGCCAGTACCAAACTTGTGGATTCATATATTTTATTTCCACCTATCCAAGAACCAGTTAAGGCAATTTATAACCATCAAAGCCGCTATAACTCCCATCATGGATTCAAATACGTGCTTGATCATAATTCCCTCTTTGAGACGGTTAACTAATTTACTTTACTTTTATGCCTTACAGTAGTATTATTATATTCATTGGAGGTAATCAAGATGAAAACACTACTATTCATAATGTCTCTCCTGGCCCTCTGCTCATGCGCTCAAAAAGAGCAATCATCTGACTCCCATATCTACGGAGCGCTTAGCTACCAAGGCTTTGAATTTACTACAACAAAAGCGCCTGCATTTGAAAATGCTGTTGAATCTTCGTTGGTCATGTACCAAGGCTCACTAAATTACTTCGTAGATAATGGTATTGATCGAACGGTTTGGGTAGGTCATAGATACAGCGACTTGGTTAAGATTGAGTCAGATATGAACAGATCTTATGTGTTTGAACACAATGGCACTTACTACCATTTTTTTAACACTGGCGTAAACATCTATGCCTCAAGAAGCACGGACCTAATAAAATGGACAATGATGAATAATAATCAACCTGTTATGACGACTCAAGCTGGTACAATCTACGGAACAATTTGGAACCCATCAGTAGCAATAGATCAAAACGGTTTATGGCACATGCTGGTTGAGTGCGAAACAAACGGTGACAATGCTATAGCAGGCCTTGGTTACGCTACAGCCACACTTAACGGTGACAATCTAAACTTTGATTTGAACAGAACCTCAAACTACGTAATCACTAATGCAGGTAACGCTTGGATGACATTCGTACCAAACAAAGGTCTTTTAATTGTTTACGGAAAATCTTTAGGATTCTACTGGTACGTAACTGCAGCGACAATGGAAAATGGAGTGTTTCAAGAAAACGCTAACTTTAAAATCTCAGCTCCGAACATTCACATTGCCGACCCACACTTGATTGAAACTCCAGAGGGCGTAACAATGTCTTTAAGCTATGATCAATATTCAATTTACGAAATGAAGTCTAACCAGACAATGACGCAGTTATACGAACAAGTTAGGAATTAATAATTTTATTCATGTCATTTGACTGAACAAGACTTAAAACTTCTTTTGATTGTTTGATTTGAGGTGACATGTTGTCTAAACCCATCTCAGAACGCTCTATTGTCGCGATAGCGAGGTCTCTTGCCTGAGCTTGGAATGTTCCCACGGAAATGCTAACGCCAAGATTCTCGCATACGTAGCGCCATCCTCCGAAGCGCTCAACAATGCGCCATGCTAATTGTCCTAGATACTCTTTTGCCATTTCTGGGTTAGACCAACCAAATTTAGAAACAGCTTGAATAACTTGAGCTGCAGATTCTACCGCTTCGTTTTTTGAATTTAACTCAGGACTCATTGTATCAATCAATTGCGCTGGCAATGGGAAGGCTCTGTTCTTTGGATTTTGTCTGTATTTTTTTATCGCCGCTTGTATTTGTTCCATTGGATAAACCTCCAAATCATCGACCATCATCATCACGACAGCACGACTAATATTTCGGCCAAAATACTCAGCAAGGTTTGTTAGAATCAATGCTATTTCGTTTCGTTCAGAAATATTCATATTCCATTTTCCCTTATTGACTGCCTTAGTTCCTCGTATTGTTGGTGCTTCTCAAATTCTCTAACGGTCGTTCCTGTTATCGCTCTACCTCGCTGCATTTGAGTCATGAGACTTTCACAATCCTTGAGACATAAACCAAAAGAATGAGTTTTCTTCAAGTAAAATCCGTCGTTGTGCGTTAAATAAAATTTAACTAAATCAACACCAACGGCTCCAACGCGCTTGCGCAGTTGGGAGACTTGAGCGTTCACCGATGCATTTCTTATCGGCTCAACTTTGTACCGTTTTTCATAAGATTCCTTGTATGATTCCCAAATTAATTTGTTTAGCAATTTTGTGCTTTGGGAAGATTCTTTATCTTCTTCTTTATCTTTATCTTCTTCTTTATCTTTATCTAGGCGCGGTTTTTGCGCGTCGTTAGCGCGCTTTAAGCGCGGCTTTTTCATGTCTCTATCCAATAAATTCAATAAGATAGGCATCTCTATTTCAAATATGTTTCCAATTCTTTTCATGCACAATAGCCCAAGTTTCTCGTATGTTTCGAGAAGTGGCAGCAAACTGCGCCTGTTAGTTTTGAAAACCTGTAGCAATATATTCTCGTGGAAGCTAAAAACAATCGGCAAACTTTCGGAATGCTTTTCTAATTTTTCTGCACATAATTCCATTAAAAAATAATAGCAGCATGGTCCTTTATGACCGTGTTCTTCTAATAATAGTTGAATTGTCTGACCCCTATGATTATCTGAAAAATGCTTAAACCACTTCATTTATTCCCCCCTTAATTCTCTTGCTTTTTAATTTGAATTGATTTAGATGGACTCCATATTGTTTGGCAAATTCAATATTCCCAATGTTCCGTAAAAAGTCATTGGGATTTCTCTAAAACTCGAAGCGTTAAATCCTAAGGAGGCACACTTATGGAAAATCAATTCCCAAAAGAATTCATAGAAAACTTCTCTAAAATGCAAGGTGAGTTTAAAACCGTTGCTTTTAACGCAGAGAATGATCACTTAAAGTCTAAGTACGCTACTCATAGCGCCAATATGGAAATGGCTCGCCCATTACTAGTTAAGTATGGGTTTGTTCTTACCCAAGATGTTTATACAGAGCTAGATAAAGACAGCTATGTTGTTCGCACTAGGCTTTATCATGTCAGTGGTGGATTGCTCGACTCAGGGCCTATTATTTTAAAACTAGACAAGCCAACCATGCAGTCACTTGGTTCTGCCGTTTCTTACGCTAAGCGCTATCAAATGTGTGCTCTGCTAGGAATTGTGTCAGACAAAGAAGACGACGACGCGAGTACGGCCGCAACATTAAAGTCAAAACAACCAGTTCAGATGAGAGAGCCTGTAAGACCCAACCAAACGCCTCAGAAGCCTCCAGTTAAGCCACAGTTTGATAAACCTAGTCATGCTAAGGTCGAAGTTCCCGATGAGCCAACAGACGCTTATAGCGATATTGGAGCGAAACATGCACCGGTTAAGAACTCCAAGCCACAAGCTAAGATCACTGAGAAACAACGCGCTAGGTTATTTGCTATTCAACACTCACGCGTAGGTATGGGCTGGACCGAAGAGAATATGCGTACCATTTTAAGAGATGGCTATGGGTTAGAGTCTACAAAGGATATTCATATCGGTGGGATGTACGATGAGATCGTGCATCTTATTGAGACTAAAGATTATTTTGAAGCCTATAAACTTGTATTAAAACAATAAATAAACGCTGCAAGCCGTGCCTGGCCCAAGCGCTTGGCCCTTCCACCTAACCCTCAACGAGGTGGGAGGGTATTTTTCCCAATAAGAGACAGTTAACTAATTTACTTTACTTTTATGCGCAGCAATAGTATTATTGTATGTATTGGAGGCACACAATGAAAACAGCAGTTAATAACTTAATTCAGAAGCTAGACGTAACACCTTCTCTTTTAGAAGAACTAAATATGGAGCTTGCTAAACTTCGCGTAAAACAAGCCAAAACTTACCTTGAAAGCACCATACTTCTTTTAGAAATCGCTACCCTTGAAATGAAAATTAAAGAAGCAGGCAGTTTACTATGAAATTAAAACCATGCTCTTGCTGTAAAATAGATTTAACTACTAAAAAAATTGTAAAACTTTCTAGATTTAAAGATCAAGGACTAGACCTTCTGTACTTTAACTGCAAAGAGTGTCATTCCACCATGGTTTTGGCCTCTAAAGAAACAATGAAAAAACTAAAGGTGGCATAATGAGAGAAAATGACATGTCTCCCGAAGACCAAACAAAACACTCTCTTGATCAGAAAAGAGAAGAATTCTTATGGAGAGAAAAAACTTACGGAGAAAATTACTCTGATGAAATATCCTCGTCACCAGAAGTTAATATTCCGTTAACCGAACAAGAGCGACTTGAAATTAAGGTCCTTGAAAGCATTAAAGACACGGCATGGGCAGTGGCAAGACAAAAGAGAAAAGATCTTAGAGAGTTTTATCCAGCCTCAAAGAACATAAAACTTTACGATGACTGTTGGGCGGCTGAGTCGAACGCCCTTAAAAAGTTTTTAGACTATCTTCAATATATCGAGAAGCTCACAAAAGAGGGTAAAGATGTATATTAACAAATCTGGTGTATTATTTCTATTGACTCAATTAATATCAATGGCCGATAAGGAAGATGAAAAGATACAAAATCTATTGTTAGCAACGAAGGCCGAAGTAGAGCACTCGATGCTATCTGATGATAGTGTCCACATTATGGATTTTGTATTACGTCTTCTGAGGGGAATGTTATGAAGCACATATTATTTTTATTGCTATGCGCCTGCACTGTAAATAAAAAAACATTCCGCACAGAAGATGTTACCTGTAAAAATGCAGAAAAATTTAACTGTGGCTATACGCTATGGGATTGCTCTGATAACCAAACACATGAATGTGTAACCAATATAGAGATAACAGCCGAATGAGATTCTCAAACATGGGTAAACTTTTAAAGCTATCTAGAATTAGAGCGGGACTTAGTCAGAAAGACATAGCCAGCATTTTAAAAGTCACCAATCAATTTATTTGCAACGTAGAGGCCGGGCTTGTCCATCTTCCCGTTCATAAACTCAAAAAACTAAATAGCTTTGTATCAAGAGAAGCCGCAATAAAGGCCAGTCTAAAAGATTATAAAAAAGAATGGCTAAAAAGTTATGAGTCTGAGTAAACCAAAAAGAAAAAAAGATCCCGAGCTTCTCAATCACATTAGATCTTTAAAGTGTTTGATATGCAAAAAACCTAGCGAGGTCCACCACGTGTGGCATCAAGCGTCGGGTGGCCCAGACGCAGATTTCAATTGTATAAATCTTTGCCGACAACACCATCAAGAAGCTCACGTGTTAGCAACAAAACGAATGGCATTAAAATACAATCAATTTAACGAATGGCTTTTAGTTAAAGGTTGGTATTTTGACGAGACTCGAATGAAATGGATGCACAAAGAACAGGAGAGAACATGACGTACGATGAAACTGGAATTCTACAATTTACATCAATGGAACTTGATATGATACACGAACTTGGGCCAAGCATTGCCAATGACATATTAAAAAAAGAACAAGAAGCGTGGTCTACTATCTACACCGTATCGCCAAATGATCCATCAAACAACGGGGCGTGGTTTTCTAGGCTCACCAAAGACGCCACTTACTTTGCTAGAGTTAAGCCTCGAAAAATAAATCCACCAAAACCAATTCTAACCCATGAATTACTTTTAAAAGAATTCACATTAGCATTAAAAACACAAGGACCTCTCATGGACATGATGAGATCTCTTAAAGATATTGCCGATAGAGCCGATCATCTTTTAAGAGATAACTAAATGAAGAAACTTTCTTCCTATGTGGATCAACAAGGTTTCATTATTCATCACGATGAGGATGATTCTTTTGCCGGAGATTCTTGCCAAAGAACATTTATGTATTTGATCTCACTCATTGCTAGAAATGAAATTGAAATTAATGTACCAGCGCTTGAATCTTATTGGATTGCTCTTCAAAAAGATGGTGAGCCAAGGAGGTACTGGGATGATAAATATTGGCCTGGAAAACATGGTTACATGTCTCGCGATAATCTTATTCCCGCTATCTGTTTTCTAACACTTATTGGATCTAACTTTGTTTACAAACTTCTTATCGACATACTCGTAAGATTTGGTTTTTTATGGAACACCAAGAAGATTGGTCAACACGATGACAAGTGGAAAATACCTGATTTCTCGGGATCGCTAATTTGGTTCATTGCTTTGAAATGGACTAGAGCGGCATCAATCTATATGAAATTTGTTTTATGGTTACACATACGAAAGACGCGAAGAGATCCCGAAGACACCAGCGATGATGTAAATATACATGTTATTCTCATGACACTATGGCTGATTGACCCTGACCAAATTAAACCACAGATCGAGTACTATGCAGAACATCGTCCTCAAATTCCAAGTCTCGGAAAATTTGATCCAAATAAAGGATTTATACAGGCACTCATACAATATGTTAAACCAGAAATATCGCCGCCCTTAGATGTTGAATGGATTAAGGCAATACAAATTCAATGGAGATGGCTCTTATGACAATTAAATCCTTTTTAGGCTCACAAATAGTACGCATGACTCCTATTGAAAAAGTGGAATGGGGATTCGTCTTTTATAAAGAAAGAGACCTTAGATATTCTATCGATACAACAGGAGGAATGGTCATAGTTGAAAGAAAAACGACTCGAGACTGGACCTGTGTTTACTCATACGCTGCAAAAGGATGGCGACGACAAACAGCAGACTTGACATTATAGTGATTTAAAATACCCTATTATAAACAATAGAGGTATTTTCAACATGGTAGATGCACCAAGTCTATATTCAAGCTCTCCAAGAAAACAAGTTGATCCATTCCAATCCTTCGATGCCATGATGTTAGGGCCAGCTCAAATAATAGAAACAAACTCTTCGTCACAACAAAGTCAGCCGGTTGGTTCTAATTGCTCTATTGTAAAAATATTTTGTACTAAAGATTGCTACATAGCAATTTCAGAAGACCCAACAGCTTCTTCGACAACTTCATTTCAACCAGGCGGCATTCAAGATTATTTCGCAATCCAAGCCGGATGGAAAATCGCGGCCGTTCAAGTTAGCGAACCAGGAATTCTATACATAACAGAAGGGGCCTAATTTATGATGGGCGGTGGCGGATTCTGGGTCGGTAATGGCGGCGGTGCCGGTGGTGTTACGGCAGTCACGGCTTCGTCTCCTTTATCTTCTTCTGGTGGTTCAACACCAGATATAAGTCTTGATAACAGCACAACAGATGTTGGAACCTATGGTAGCGCTTCAAGCGTTCCTGTTTTTACAGTTACATCTAAAGGTATCATTACAAGCACTAACGCAACGCCGGTTTCAATCACATCTACGGCCGTAACAGATTTTACCGAAGCTTCTCAAGACGCTGTGGGCGCTATGGTTGGGTCATCGCTTATTTATAATGACAACACACCAAGGTTAGCTCGAGCCGCCTTAACGGGCGATGTCACGGCACCTTCAGATTCAAACGCCACAACGCTTGCTTCTACATACAAAGACAGTTGTTTTGGAATAACGCTTAACGGTGGATATGCTCCAATCACAACAGGAGTAAAAGGTTATACAGAAATTCCTTTTAACGGAACAATAACAGGGTGGACTATTCTTGGCGATGTCACCGGAAGTATCGTCGTTGATGTTTGGAAGACTACATATGCCAATTACCCACCAGTAGCATCCGATACAATTACAGGCTCCGAAAAGCCTACAATTTCTAGTGGATTAAAGGGGCAAGATTTATCTCTTTCTACATGGACATCTACAACGATTACAAAGGGTGATTGCGTAGCCTTTAATGTTGACTCAATCACATCCATTACTAATGCTAGTTTAATAATTCGTGTAACAAGGACTTAAATGGCTATAGCTGCGGGAACAGTTTGGGCAGTCGATGTAGGCGCAACAGCAGCCAATGTAAATGGCGCTGGTTTTAATATACTTAATTCAAACTTCTCAACCAATCTCACAACCGATAGCAACACCGGAAATACAGCCTCACCCGTGGTAAGCTCGGCCTCATACAACTTTGTGGCCGCTGATGTTGGAAACTGGGTTTATATAAAATCCGGAACCAATTGGACTCCTGGTTGGTACAAAATAGCGTCGGTTGCAGCAAACAAAGCGACTCTTAATGCAGCAATCGGCGCGGCCGTTCAAATAAGTTCTAGTTTTTCTTACTCATTAAATACAGTAGTTGGTTGTAGCACGGTCGGTACTCCAACATCAGGAACGTGGGCAATTGATTATAGTCAATCCACAGCTTGTAATAATAGCACTACGAATGATTTAGCCTCAACCAATGGGACAACAAATCCAGCTGTAGTTACCTCTGCAAGTTATACTTTTGGAGTAAACACAGTAGGAAATATTATTCACGTAACAGCAGGAACAAGCTGGACACCTGGTTGGTATGAGATCGTCTCTGTCTCAGGCGGTGCGGCCACTCTTGACAGGGCCGTTGGTTCTTCTGCAAGCATTTCGTCTGGAACATGGAGAATCGGTGGTGCGGCCTCTTTAGCTGATTCAACAGATGATGCATTTTTTGAAAACGCGATTGCTGGAAATAGATATTGGGTTAAAGGTGGATCTTATACTCTGGGAAGTGCCGTCACAATCTCAGCTGCCGGGTCGGCCTCAAAACCAATACTAGTTGAAGGATTTAATACGATTAGGTCTGACAGACCAACAGGAACTACGCGCCCACTGTTTACATGCGGTTCAAGTGCTTTTACGCTCACTTCGTATTGGGAACTTTACAACATGAGGTTTACAAGTTCCAATTCAACAAACGCCCTTGCAATGGGTATTAACTCAAAAATAGTTCAAGTAAAGATTGAAAACACATCAAGTGGACGAACCGTTGTCACACCTTCAACAGACGCACTTATTTTAAACTGCGAACTTTTATCCAACGGTGGAATTTGCATAACAAACGATGTGTCCGCTTCAATAAGTGTTATTGGTTGCTACATTCATGATGGGGCTCGAGGCATCACACATTCTTCTGGCGGCTCTCTTTTCTTTGCATACAATATAATGGAAAATTTTTCTGAGTATGGAATAGGAACTGTGGGCGCTTCACTCGCTCAAATTATGATCATAGGGAATACTTTCTACGGAGCGGCTACACCGGCCGGAATAGGAATAAAATTAACCAGTGGCACTACAGATGTGAGGGTAATAAATAATATTATCTATGGTTGGGCGACTGGAGTTTCTCACGCCGATGTTCAAACAATTGGCTACGATAATTTTAATGACTATTACAATAATACAGCAGATGTGAGTAACTGGATTAAGGGTGCAAATGATCTCGCGTTAAATCCTCAATTTGTCTCGGCTGCGACTCACAATTTTGCAATAGGACCAAATTTAAGAGCGGCCGGAATTCCATCTGCTTTCCCCGGCGATCTGACAACTGGTTATACAGATATTGGGGCAGTACAAAGACAAGAATGGGTTGGTGGAAGTTTTACTTTTGTGGGACTTTAAAATGAGTACATCAAGCATTCATCCGACGGCAATCATTCACCCAAGCGCTAAAATAGGAACCGGAAATTACATTGGGCCACACTGTGTAATCGGTGAAAATGTAATCATAGGAAATTTCAATAGACTCGAATCTCACGTATGCATTGGTTCTCCGGCCGAACACAGAGAAGCTTTTCATGGTGAAAAAAACTGTGGAACTGTTATCGGCGATAGCTGTATTTTTAGAGAGTTTGTTACGATTAACTCAGGCATACACAAGCAAACAAAAGTTGGGAACAATGTCTACATGCTAAGAGGTTCACATCTTGGACACGATGTAGAGGTAGAAAACAAAGTGACGATTTCTTGCAATGTTATGGTTGGTGGTCACGCCACGATAAAAGAAGGCGCAAACATTGGCTTGTCTGCCGTTATTCATCAACATCTTACCGTCGGGGCTTTTTGTATGATCGGAATGGGTAGCGTTGTTACTACTCACGTTCCAGACTTTGTTCTAGGATATGGCAATCCATTTAAACCAAAACGAATAAACAACATAGGTCTCGAAAGAAATGGATTTACAGTAGAGCTAATTAAAGAACTAGAGTTCCAATTTGGATGCTAAATGTATTCTTTAGATTTAGACGATCCAAATGTATGGGATAAATGGCGAGAGCTTTATTCAATTCTAACGAACGAAGAGTGGAAAGAGTTTTTTAATAGATGCGAAGAAAAATATCCAGATCAAGTTCATCACGATAAATCTAATTACGATAAATTATTTCAACGAATTCCTAAAAACTTATATGTTTTAGAAATGGGTGGGTGGAAGGGTGAGCTTGCCGACTATTGCTTTTCCAAATATAAAATAGAAGCATGGATGAATATAGACATCTGTTCGAACGCCGTAAATAAATCAATACCTAAAAGATCTAATTATATTGCCATTTGCCCTGGAGAGTTTGATTGGTTTAATAAAAGAAGAGAAGGCAATTGGGATGTCTTTGTATCTGCTCATACCATAGAACACTTCTCCGACGATCATGTGAAACAAATCTTAAACTATATTAATGGAATTAAATACGTAATGCTCGAGGCCCCAATTAAAGAAGAAGAAAACGACTGGTTGGGCTACGAAGGAACTCATATTTTAAAGATGGGATGGAAGGAAATAAATAAACTAATGTCAAATAATGGATACCTAATTCAAAACATAAGCCCGGAATGTTATTTTTATGTTCGACTTTGAATCAATCAGACAACAAATTTTAAAGAATGGAGTTGAACAATCATTCTTTGACAAAGAAGCTGTTTGCGGAGGGTATTGCCTTGAACAAAATTCTCATGATTTCGCAAACTTTATTTGCTTTCTTAAGGAGAGGTTTCCAGATGGACTTAGACAATATGCCGAAATCGGTTCGGCCGGCGGTGGGTTCTTTAGATCCATATATGAATTTATCGGCTTTAAAAATGGAATCTCTGTTGATAATGGGAAATGGAGAGTTGAAGAGTGGCCAAAGAACTCTCAGTCGATACCACATGTTCGCTTTGTCGGAGATTCACACTCAACAGAATGCGAAGAGTGGCTCAAGCAACATCTTAAAGAAATTGATCTCTTTTTCATAGACGGTGATCATTCTTACGAAGGTGTATGCAAAGACATAATGCTTGCAAAAAGAATCTTGCCAAAAGGCACACTCATAGGCTTTCATGATCTCTATTGCGCTAGAGTTCCTGGCGTTGGAAAAGCGTACAAAGAGCTAATTACTATGGCTGGCATATTTAAAGAACTTACACAATTTTGTAACTTCAATCACGAGAACCCTATGGGCATAGCGGTCTGCGAAGTTGTATGAAAAAAGCGTCTTTATTGTTTATGACTATGGGTCGAACTGAAGAGACAAAAAAAACACTTAATACTAATTTATACAATCATGGTTGTGACAACATAGATTTAGAACTTTTATGGTGTGACAATGGATCTAAAGACAAAGAGTTATTAGACTTTGTTAAATCAAAAAACCCTGTTTACTCAAGACTCAACAAAAGGAACGAAGGATGTGCCAAAGGTTTTAATCAACTTTATTTAAGATCTACTGGTGAATATATAATTATGATGGGTAATGATGTCCTAATGCCCGATGGTTGGCTTAAGGAAATGATAAACTATGCTGACCATGTTCCAAACGCAGGTCTAATAGGAATAGAATGCGCTGCCGGAAAACCGGAGCTTAGCTCTAAGTTCGGATGCTATGCCCACTTCGTTAATAATACTCACCCGAAAGTATTCGGCGTAACTCTTATAAAAAGAAGACTCATAGAAGAAATAGGATTGTTTCATGATGGGTTTGATGTGTATGGTCTTGAAGATTCAGACTTTAATTTACGCGCAACTCGCGCAGGGTTTACGTCTTTATATGTACCGAAGATGAAGTCTGAACACATTGGAGAAGATGTAGGGACAACTTCGGAGTATAGAAAAATGAAGGACGATAGCATCGCTTTAAACGATAGAATTATAAATGAGCTTATAGCTAAATATCCAACCTCAAATCTCAAAGAGCCGCTGCCAGAGATGAGAGATCCTCTTGAATAGTTTAAGCAAGTTCATGGAATCAAAAGAAAATGGAATTTTTTGCATTGGGCATGCCTCAACTCTATTGCGCATCGATGGAAGATTTATTCTATTTGATCCGTGCTGGAACTATAGACCATTCTCTGAATACTGGAGTTTAGTACCAGAGCAAATCAACTGCGATTCTATCTTAGATGAAATTGATCTTTGCATCGTCTCTCACATTCATGATGATCACTATACTGAAAAGATCTTAAATAAACTTAAATGTCCTGTTATGGTTATGAGTGGGCGAGAAGATTTAAATAAAAAATTAAGATCATTTGGAGCGGATGTTATAGAAGTTGAACCAGAAAATCCATTCCATACATTTACAGACGTTAATCTTTATTTCCTTACAAGCTCATTTAACCAAGTCGACTCAAGTGTTTTTGTATTTACAAAAGACTTTAGCTTCTATCATGGCAATGACAATTTCGTTACAAAAGAGCAGATAAGAAAAGCCAAAGAATACATCCCCTATGTGAGTGTTGCCACCATTCCCTATGCTTACTTAAATTGGTACCCAGAGAACATGCTTAATCTGACACGAGAGCAGAAGCATCAAGAAAACGATAGACTCACAATGAAGCTTCTTGATCATGCGGAAATGCTGATCGAAGAAATGGAGCCCATTTATGTCATACCTTCTGCTGCTAACCTTTATTACAACGACTCTTATAATTCTCCATTCAACGAACAGGGAATGACTCCTTGGGAGTTTAAAAACGTCTCTAAGTTTAAAGACAAAGTTCTTACATTTTCTCCAGGAGACTTTTTAATAGGAAATGAAATTCATCAAACACGAACAGAGAAAGAGTACTTAAAAGAAATAGAGGACAATCTTTCTAACAACTCACCAAAGGGATACACGAGAGCCGTTTATAGTGAGCAAAAACATCTTATTTTGCTTCGAAACAAAATAGAAAAAGCAGAATTTAATATATTAAATCACGAGATTATTTTCCCTCTAAACAATCTTTACAACATAGTCATAGACACAGAATTAAAGACGGTGAAATTAGATTCAGAAAAACGATTTGATAAACCCTACACAATGGTCTTTATAGAGCCACACCAACTTATGCAGTGGCTTGAGGGTGATATTACTTACGAGCAAGTTGTGGCGACACGAAAGTTTAAGATGCTTAGAATACCTGACATTTATGACGTAAAAGTATTTCAGTATATGCTTAATTATCTCTAAATTTAGATCTCAACTTTTGAAATTCTTTTAGCTCCTCTGATGGAGTTTCATCAGGTAGAAATTGATACTTAGTAGAGTGAGAATCGAGTGCATCTTCTGCTGGAACAGCGGTGTAGTAGTAAACTGCTACAGACTTTCTGCTTATATTCTCAGGACACTCCAGAGGGCTTGGATGACCATGCCAGCTTGTCTCTGTTGAATTAAATATAACCATTCTATTAAAAATAGGATCAATAGATTTTACGCATTCTTTCATGTCTTCGCGCCAAAGTTCTAACTGACCCTTCCACTCTGGGTCCCATCCCTTATTCAAATAAAGCAGCACGTTGACTCTTCTGTATACCTTAAGCTTGGGATTAAAATTGAAGTCTGCATGAACGGCCAACTTACCGCCACGAGTAATTTGATGACAACCACCGCCTCGGTAATAAGGGTCAGGAATAAGTCCTTTAATTCCCGTCATCGCCTCTAAAAATTCTAAGAATTGAGGAGAGTTAAACTCAATCAATAGCTCTTTTATAGGAGCTGACATTTCCTTAACCTTATCAAAAGCTAGCTTTTTTTCGAATGCATTCTCATACTTCCACCAAGACTTATCGTTCTTATCTGGAAATCTCGCTAGCACTTGAGAGAGTTTCTCCTCATCGGCGGCACTGTCTAAGACAATGTGCTTAAAAGGTTCTGCAGCATCGTATAATTCTTTACCCTCATCTAATGCGTATCCCATTAACTTTTCGTAAGAGAAAAAATTGAACATAAGAACCTCGCTTGACAAATTCTATTCATAATACTCAAATCAAGACAAACAAAAAGGAATAAATATGATCAGAGTTTTAATGGTAACGGACTCGCTATCTATGGCCGGCGCTTTTTGGAGATCTGCTGGTCCATTCTCAGAGCTAAACAAAAGCTTTGATCACATACAATTTAAATGGGTAGACCCTCAAATCGTTGCCAGTGGCCAAGTTCCTTGGTCCGAGTTTCGTTGGACTGACTGGGTCTTTATGCACAGACCGGCCACTCCGGTTCAATATGAGTTCTATAAAAGAGCAAAAGATTTAGGCTGTAAAATATGGATCGATATTGATGATCATCTTTTTAAAATACCACTCGATAATTCTACATGCGCTTTTTATAACAACCCTGACACACAAAGAATCATGCATGACATGGTTGTAAATGCAGAAGTCGTAAGTACTTCAACACCGTTTTTAAAAGACTCTTTTGATTTCTTAAGAAAGAAGACAGATACAATTTTGCTTCCAAATGGAATTCCTGTCGAATGGTGGGAAACCATGAGAAATAAACTAGTAAAGAGAGAAATGAAAGACAAAGTACCTACTATTATGTGGAGAGGATCTCAACATCACCAAAAAGATTTAGTGTATTACCATCATGCAATTATAGACATTGCAAAAAAATACGAGAAAGTTCATTGGAGTTTTGTTGGATTTAACCCTTGGTTTATCACTGAGCAGATAGGTAAAAATTGGGACAATAGACCGGCTACTGAAGTAACTCAGTATTTTAAAAACCTACTTCTTGTTCAGCCCGATGTGACGATTGTTCCTATTTGGGATTGTGAGTTTAATTATTCAAAATCAAACATTGGTTGGATTGAATCTATCTTTGCCGGCGCTGTTTCTCTTTCTCCAGGTTGGGCTCATTGGGATCACCCGGGCTCTCAATGCTACAAAGCAGGTGATATTAATTCATTTCACACACTTTTAGATAAGGCTTGTTCTGAGATGATGACCGGAGCTCTTGATCATAAATGGAAAATCATAGACGAGTCTTGGGAGTTTATTAAAGACAAGTACGATGTAGCTTTCTTTAATTCTCAAATAAGAAAGCCAATTTTAGAGGGCAATCTAGGCGTTGCTCAGGATACGTCGAACATGATTTATAAAGAGCTATATCCTAAGCACGTTAATATTATTCAAAATCAAACTGTGTAAGCAGAGAAGTAAATAACTCTTAAATAGCCAGGCGCACCAGCTCCGCCTGCCGCACCAGTAACACCGGCACCATTCCCGCCACCGCCACCGCCTCCAGCGCCAAGCGTGTGACCAGCAGATCCAGCTACGGCAGTGTTTGTTTCGCTTCCTGCACCGCCCGCGCCTCCAGCGCCATAAAATGAACCGCCGCCGCCACCGCCGCCTCCGCCACCACCGACGTTAGTTCCTGTTCCAGCAGTCCCACCAGAATGAAACATACACCCTTGTCCCGGTGTTCCAGGATCAGCCGGACCACCCACGTTGTTTCCGGCACCACCGTTACCACCGTAAGATACAACAAAAGGAGCTCCATTTTGAGTTATCCCACCAACTCCTGCTACACCGCCTGGATTCCCGCCGCCACCGCCAGCCCCGCCGCCAAACGTAGCAACCAAAGATCCACCTGAAAAAATAGTAGAGCCTCCCACTGAGCCGCTAATCCCAGGATTACCGGCGGTGCCGCCAGCCCCGCCAGACGTTGTGGCAGATTGAACCGTTACCGCGTATGTTTGACCAGGAGTAAGAGGAATATAAATTAAACCACCAACACCGGCACCGCCGCCGCCTCCGGCACCACCGTTACCGCCTCCGGCGCCGCCGCCACCGCCTCCAGCGCCTTGGCCAAATAAATACCCAACCTCAAAAACATCTGTCGGCGCTGCAAATGTTCCGTTAGATCCGTAATCTTTTACTTTCCAACCCAAACCCAGAAGGTAATTAATTCCTCCTGCGATTGCTTGAATGGTTGATTCACTTACTGGTCTATTTGTAACGATAGGTTCTATTTGTATCGGTCTGGTGTTGTATGGAGCATCTGCCATTCTATTCTCTCCTAGCTGTATCTATAAGGTTGTCCACCATCGAGGAAACCAATTGCTTCTAAGTTGTAGTTTGAGTCTGGCGTAAAACCAAACGTAGGGTCAACAGTTACGATAAATGTTCCAGTGTCCACACCTGAAATTGTAACCTCGGGAGAGATCACGTTATAGTCCTGATTTCTAGCAAACACTGGGTTTCCAACTTTAAATTTAGTAATATCACTTGCCGCCACTTGAACTTCAGTTGAAGAAACTCCCGATACAACAGCAACAGATGGATCAAAGTGAGTGTAATAAAGTTTATATAGTCTTTGCTCTGTCTGAGAATCTGTATTTGGGTAAGGTGGAATGTCTACTGTCCAATCATCTGAAGGCGCTACAGGTAGTGGTGGGTTAACATTCATTATGTATCCATCAAGAGGATCAAAGCTAGTTAGAGTTGTTTCATACTCTTGAGAATAATCGTAATTATGAACCACGATTGGTTGACCTATAGTTCTGGTCCATTTCATTTTCTCATTACCTGGAAACTCAGATCCATACGAATCCATAATTCTAATTTGATTTACAGTAGATCCACTACCAACAACAGCAGAAGAAGGAGAGATGCCTCCATAACGATAACCAAAATAAAACCCAGTTCCGGATAACAAACCAAGTTTAACTGTTCCATTTTTAGGGTCCTTGTTGCAAAGAATGACTTCCCAAATTTGCTCACCAATATTTAATTCACCTGTTGCATAGTTCGCTATTTTAAGTTGTCCATTATCTCTAAGAACAACTGCGTTGCCAGTTTCTATGATCGATCCTGTTTTCCAGTTAACAGTAAGCTCAACGTACAAAGCTATATTGGAATATCTTTGAATTAAATAATTTCCACGTGATGTAATTACCGCTTCAGAGTCAAGGTCCGTTCTAAATCCAGAGGAGTTAATAGGAAGAACGGATGAGATGTTTATATTCGCAAGGCTAGTTGCATCTATAATAATCTTTGTAGAAGCAAATGAACCGTCAGGATATTTGTCATAGCGATATTGTACTTCGTTAAAATATCTTCTGTTATTCGTAGATCTCTCAACATACATTTGCTCTGGATTAACGATGTTGTCTCTATCAACTATTGAAACATCAGAATCAACAATTGGTTGTTGAGTAATGTTCATTGATAAAGTGCCAAGTCTGGTTATGGAATAACAACCAAGGGGAAGCATGATTTCTTTTTCAATAAACTCTTTTCCTGACTGTGGTTCAGGATTATAAAAACGCATTGTATTAGATTCGTCTTGAAAATAAGATCCTCTGATTTGTTCAAATGTAGACACGTCCACTTCTGGAGGAGTTAACTTGCTTCCAAATGTTGTAGGGTAAACATCATACTTTGATCTAATCGAAGCAACTAATAATGGATTGTTAGCCTCTGGAGCGACGAAGTCAGTTGTGAATTTAATTACGTTATTAAGTCTACTATTAACTGAGTCAATGGTTTGAACAATATATGTTCCATCGTTTCCAGAAACAGAACCCGTGATATAAAAATAATCTCCGTTTGTTACTCCAAGATCATTTATAGCATCTACGCCAAGAGGAAGCTCTAAAGCATTTGTAACTGTTGCACCGTTTGAAAGAGCCTCGATAGATTGTATTTCTTGACCGACTTTCCATGGCCCATCATGTCCTGAGAGCATAATTTTAAGAGCAATATCAATCGCATTATCTTCTATAACAAACACTGTAGATATTTGCGAGTCTACGTCGTGAGCTACAGGTGTAGTTCCTAGAGCCCCTCTCGTTACTGTAAATGCCAGAGGCGCGACATCCGTAGGCCCGTAACTCATTATCTCATCATCTATTTGAATGTAAGTAGATATTGCTGGATCATAAAGACCATCAGGCCCCATTATCTGAAGAGGAAAATCTGTTGTAGAGGCCGCCGGTATTGTTGTCGTTGTGTCGTCAATGGCAGACGTTAAAGTTGTAGTAGGGTTAAAAAATACCTGACTTCTTCTTTTTATATTTGAGTCAGTTAATTGAACGATAGTTTTAGTGGCCATTGATTTTAAAGACGAAACATATCCTCTAAATACAGTGAAATAATCTTCCGGGTAATTTGTATTGGCATAACCCATCCAGATTTTTACAAGCTTATTTCCTACTGGCTCATCTACAACTTGTCCTGGAGTGAAGAAATTTGTCACATCTCCATTCTTATCAAGCAACGTAAAGCTCATTGTAGATGCAGACCCACGACCTTGCTCAGGTTCAACAGTTTGAGAGATACTAAGATTACTCTCGGTCATTATATATTTTAAACCGTTTGTATTGAGAGCTGACCCTCCCCATAATAATCCTGGCAATCCGTAATAAAGCTCAGGGTCGCCATAAAGAGCAACTTTTAATGTATCTTGAATTGAGAAGAATGTATCTGTGTCTTCCATTTGAAACACGATGTTTAATTTATGAGAGCTTGACTCATTATTGTCTAAATATTTTTGAGGATAAACTGTAAAAAAACTCATTTTATATCCAAGGCAGTAGCCATCCTTGAGGTT
>Ga0173480_10000014_pt1 | contig 43396 bp, 33 predicted proteins | sample NitcycUS209509C1_FD_122622 | JGI IMG/M metagenome (GOLD analysis project Ga0173480, IMG submission 122622) | Soil microbial communities from Arlington Agricultural Research Station in Wisconsin, USA - Nitrogen cycling UWRJ-S209-509C-1 (version... | ecosystem: Environmental > Terrestrial > Soil... | reverse complement strand
TAAGCGTTGACCCCTCAGCCGTTTTTCAGCGAATGGTGCGAGCTCCACCGGCGACCGGCGTGCGTGGCAGGGGCGTCCGAAGCCGGCCTGCCTGTACGTCTGAGCAAACTCCTCGCCGAGGACGGGCCGGCGAAGCGACGTCCCCTGCTACGCACGACGGGAGTCGCCGTAGTCGCTCACCACGGCGGCAGCGTCATGAACAGGAATTCCTGCAGGTAGGGATCCTTCGACGCCCGCAGCTCGGCGAGCGTGCCTTCGGCGTAGATCCGTCCGTCGTGGAGCACCAGGAACCGCGCGCGCTCTTCGGCGGCCTCGCGGATCTGAATCTGGCCCCCGTCGCGGACCGCCGCGTGCGTGGCGATGTAGTGGGCGTCGCGAATCTGATGCGTCACCAGCACCGCGGTGACCTGCTCGAGGTCGCGCAGCTTCACGATCTCGTCGTCGACGTTACTGGCAATCACCGGATCGAGACCCGTGGTCGGGTCGTCGAACAGCAGCAGGCTCGGCTTCGACGCCATCGCCCGCGCAATCCCGACGCGGCGGCGCTGGCCGCCGGACAGCTCCGAGGGCATGCGGTCGGCATATTCGCCGAGGCCGACGAACTCCAGGACTTCCGACACGCGGGCGTCCTCGTCTTCGCCGGACGCGTGCGCGGCGTCGTGCAGGCGGAAGCCCACGTTCTCGCCGACGGTAAGCGAATCGAACAGCGCGTTCTCCTGAAACGCCATGCCGATGTCGCTGCGCAGGTGCAGCAGATCGACTTCCGGCATCCGATCGATGCGCTGGCCGTTGACGGAGATCGTCCCGGCGTCCGGACGCAGCAGCCCGAGAATCAGCTTCAGGAGGATCGACTTGCCGGCGCCGCTCGCGCCCAGCAGGATCGTCATGCTGCCCTTCGGCACCGTGAAGCTGACGTCGCGAAGCACGACGTGGTCGTCGAAGGCGAACGACACGTGCTCGAGCACGACCGCGGGCGCGTCCGCCGCCGTGCTCGCCGCCGGCGCGGTGCCCGTCCGGGCCTCGGGGTGGCCGGGCGTCACGGCGTGCGCTTGTCCACGACCACGGCGCCGCCCTTCACCACGACCCGCGCCTTCAGCCAGTTCCAGTAGCCCTCGAGCGGATCGCCGTCGAGCAGGACGATGTCGGCCAGCTTGCCCGCTTCGAGCGTGCCGAGCCGATCCGCCATCTGGATGTACGAAGCGGTGTTCGGGCCCATGATCGTGACCATGTCGCGCATCGAGAACATCATGTTGAACGACTTGAGCTCGTGCTCCAGCCCGGCCTTGGGGTCGTAGGTCGTATCGGTGCAGTAGCCGAGGATGGCGCCCGCGTCCCACACCGTGCGGGCGTTCACCGGCATGTAGCCGGCCTCCTCGCCGAGCCGGACGCCGCCGACGATCGACTGCGGCCAGTCCTTGCCGTCGCGGAACCGCGGCTTGTTGTCGTTGGCGAAGACGCCGAACACCGGCGCGCCGAAACCGATCGTCGCCAGCACTTTGGTGCCCGACGCCGCCAGCTTCTTCGCGTCCTCGACGCTCGTGAAGTCCTTGTTGGGGAGATGGACCAGCAGCGGCACGCCCGCGTCCACCGCCGCCATCATCGCCGGCGTGCTCACCGCATGGACCTGCACCATGACGCCAGCCTTCTTGCCTTCGTCCACGACCGCGCGCAGCACGTCCATCTCCTGCGCGGTCGGGCCCGGGACCGGCGTCAGCGAAATCTCGCCGGTGAACTTGACGCCCATGGCCGCCATTTTCCGGATCTCGGCGCGCGCCGAGTCGGGCGTGTGCTGGTTGAGGCGCAGCTGCCCCGACGGGAGGATGCGCGGGCCGTTGATCTGGCCCGACTCGATGCGGTCGCGCAGCGTGATGTTGCCGTCGGCCGGACCGCCGCCGGAGAGCAGCGTGGTGTAGCCGGCCTCGAGCTGCGCCTGCATCTGCGCCTTCTCGTTCGGTCCGGTGTTGAAGTGCCGATGCGCGTCGATGAACCCGGGCATCGCGGTCATGCCCCTGGCGTCGATCGTCGTGCCGGCCGGCGCCGCCGGCGCGCCCGCGGCCACCGACACGATCGTGCCGCCGCGGACGACGATCGAGCCTCGCTCGATCACGGTGACGTTCGGCCCGATGATGCGGACGTTGGTGATCGTCAGGTCCTGGGCGGTCGCGGGCGCCAGCGCCGCCAGCGTCAGTCCCGTCAACAGCACGGCACGAAGGGTCGTCGCGGTGGGTCGTGTCATCAGTTCATCATCTCCCGGGCGTCCGATTATCCCCTTCCACCGTCCGGACATGCCACTCCTGCTAGGATCACGGCCGGAGGCATCCCCATGGCACGACGGGTGAGCGCGATCGTGGCGCTGCTGGCGCTGGGTTTGAGCGGTGACGCGGTGGGGCAGCGCGCGCCGCAGACCCGGCCGCCGCTGTTCTTCGGCGAAGGGTGGAAGCCGCTCGCGACGCCGCCCGACGACCACGGAGCGTGGCCTGCCTCCCAGGCGGGCGTGGCGAGCCCGAACCTGCAGCTGACGCTCCATGGCTCCTCCGGCAAGGAGATCCAGTTGGTCGCGGTACGTGGCAGCGCCGACCTCTATCCGGTGAACCTGTGGACCGGCACCACGACGTCACCGAGCGCCGCAACGTTGCGCGATCGCGGCAACTTCGTCGATCTCACCGACCCGCTCGCCAAGATCCGGTGGACGGTACGGACCTCGGGCTTCCACCAGGCGCGCCCGGTGGTGAAGCTGGTCGACGGCACCTGGCTCGTCGGCGATCGCGCGACCGGACCGTCGGCCGACTTCAACCAGACCGACGTGTCGATCGCCGATGTGCGCTGGATGAAACTCGATATCGCCCGCGTGGTCGCCGTCGGCAACTGGATCGACCACCCGGATCTGAGCAGGGTGGACGAGGTCGGGTTCGCCGACCTCATGCCAGGGAGCGGTCACGGGCCCGGCGGCTACATCAACGTCGGGCGGATCGAGGTGTACGGAAAGCCCGTGAAGCGCTGAGGGTGTTCGAAGACCCCTCAGCGGCTCTGGTGCGGCGGATGGTGTCCGGCCCCTAGGGCACGAGCGTGGGCGGCACGTTGCCGCCGCTGCTGGCGAAGGTGACGTTCTTCAGCAGGAAGGCTCCCGCGCCGGGGGCCTGTTGATCGGCGCGCAGATCCACGTCGCCGTTGGTCAGGGATGTCGAGGCGGAGGCTCGCACCGCGAGGCTGCCGGCGCCGTTCTCGTCGAAATCGATGCCCCGACCGCTGTTCGCCTCAGCCACCACGCGTTCGATCCGCGAGCGCAGGTCGCCGTCGGCATCCTCACGCACGCTGACGCCGCCGATGAGGTTGTTCGACGCCTCGATGCGGCGCAAGGTCGTGTCGAGATGGCCCACGCCCTTTTCGCGGATCTTCAGACCGGCATCGCCGCCGTCGGCGCCGTTGCCGTTCGTGGTCACATCGATCATCGACGTTACGAGATCGCCGCCCCCGGCGAAGTCGTCGTCCTCCTCGTAGTCCACCCCTTCCTCGCGGTTGCCGCTGGCGTCTACCCGCACCAGATTCACCCGGAGGTCCCCGGCGTTGTTCTCGTTGAAATCGAGCCCTTCTTCGTAGTTGTCGCTGGCGATGGTAGAGACCACGAATCCGATGATGCTGCCGTCGTTGTATTCGTCGATGTCGAACCCGTCGTCGAGATCCTCGGGATCGAACTTCCCGTTGCGCACGACCTCCGCAAAGCCCACGTCCACGAGCACGTCGCCCGCGCCGCGCTCGTCCACTTCGATACCGTCGGCCGCATTGTCGGCGGCCACGGTGTGCCTGACGACGATGGCCAGATCGCCATCGCCCCCTTCGTTGACGCGCAGACCGTCACGGTCCGAGACGCTGTAGCCGTTGCCCACGAACCGGCTGTTGGTGACCGTGACGAACACCGAGGCGGCGGAGCCGTTCGCGTTGGGCTGCACGCCGTCCACCGTGGAGGGATCCTCCTGGTCGTTGACGAGCACGCCGTGGCCCCGGTTGGCGCGGATCTCGACCTGCGCGAGCGACACGTAGATGGTGCCCGTGGCGCCGGCCGGCACTTCCACCGCGACGCCCTCGGCGGGGGCGTTGCGCACGGTGAGGCGCGAGATCGTGAGGTCTCCGCCGCCGGTGGCGAGGAACGCCGCGCCGAGAGCGATGCCCGAGCCGTCGAGCACCGCGCCGTTGCCCTTGATCGTCAGCGCCTGCGCCCCGGTGAAGTTGACGGTCTGCTGCAGGGCGATCATCCGCGCGCTGCCGGTGAACTGCACGTGTGTCACGTCCGGGTCGGCGTTGGCCAGGTCGATCGCGGCGCGGAACGATCCGGGGCCGGAGTCGTTCGAGTTGGAGACAAGGGCTACGTCGGACGAGGCGCCGGCGAGCAGGGCGGTGTTGGCGGGGTGGCCCAGGAACAGGACCCCCAGAGCCACGACGGCAAACGAACGGATCTTCATTGCGCTCCTCTCAGCAGACCCGGCAGCGGACGAAGTTCCGCGCGGGCCGGTGCCGCCAGGGTCCGCGACATGCGGAGCCTGGCGATGCTGAGATAGCTAACAGGTGTGGGATTACGGCCGAGTCGCGTTTGTGTAACGTCCGCGCAACATCAGGAACGTCGGCGGGTCAGCGGGCGCGATCGTCGCCGTTGACCCGCTCGAACACGCGCTCCGGCGGCGGCAGCCCTTTTTCCCTGGCTTCGGCCACGGCCTTCTCGTAGGCGCGTTCGGCGCTGAGGGCGTTCCGCATCGCATTGTTCCCCTCGTGGCAGCCGTACTCGTAGATTTCGTAGTTGGGCTGCCGCGTGACCGTCATGCGCATCGTCCACGGTGCGGTGTAGGTGGCCGGGTCCTCGACGTGCACTTCGTAGTCGATCATCTCGGGGTCGACGCGAGTGAACCGTTCCACCAGGTGCAGCTCCTCGCTGTGCCGTGCGCCGCCGAGGTTGGTCCGGTCGGTGAAGTTTCGCGACTCGATTACGAGCGTGTCGCCTTCGTAGCGGGCGCGCGAGTCGCCCATGAACTGCTTGATCGCTGGGTCGAGCTGCGGGCGGCCGTCGAGCGGGATCACGCGTGTGTCGTGCACCATCTCGTAGGCGATGACCACGGAGTCGGGCGTCTGGATGATGCGCGCGCCGTTGCCGTACACCGCCGGCATCCACGAGCCGACGAGACCGCGGGTGATGCAGCGATCGTAGAGCGAGAAGTCCTGCACCTTCTCCCACGGGCCGAGCCCGAACGAGCCCTGATCGTTGGGCCGCCGGCGGGCGAGCGCGGCCGGCGTGAGCGCCGGCACCCGCCCGTTGGCCGGTTCGATCACCATCGAGGTGTAGCTGAAGTCCCGCGTCCCTTCCTCGTTGCGGAAGGTGCCGGTCCTGGCGTTGTCGACGTCGCGCGCCGTACTCCGCTGTTTGGCACGGGCGGCGAATTCGTCGTCGGTGAGGTAGCGGCGGTCGCCGTACTGTGCGGGCCGCGACATCGGCACGCCGCGCATGTCGTCGCTGGTCCAGATGCCTTCGAAGTCCGGCTGACCCCAGGCGTTGCGTGGCGCCTTCCAGTTCGGGTTTGCCCGCTGGGCCGCCGCCGCGTCCGCCGACCCCTTGGCCTGGGCCTCAGCCGGCGCCGGCCCGATCACCATCACGAATCCCGCCAGCGCGACCCCGGCGAACAACCGACGAATCATGCAGTGCCCCCCGTGTAGCCTACGACAGCGAGGGGCGCAGCGTAACACGGCCGACACGGCGACCGTCCGGGGCCGCCTGGGGCTACTTGCCGACGAGGCGCGGGACGTCTTTCTCGTTCTCGAGGCAGGCGTATTCGAGGAGGTCGAGGTCGAGCCCGAGACGCTGGTTCACGTTCACCGTCCACGGCCGCGTATAGGCCTTGGGATCGGTCACGGTGACCTGAATCTCCAGTGCGCCGAAATTCGGCCGGCGAATCCGCTCGGTCATCCGTGCCTGGTCGGTGAGCGGGCTTCCCCAGAAATCGGCCCACAGTCCGTCGCGTAGCCCATTGGTGTCCACGACCAGCGTGTCGCCCTCCCAGCGGGCGGCGGAGTAGCCGTACCAGCTTGGATTGGGGTCGGCGGGCAATTGGCGCCCGTCGGTGTAGATCTGCCGGAACTCCATGTTGCGCTCGTGCAGCAGCACCAGGAGGCCGGGCACGTGCACGATCTTCTTGGGCAGCGGGTGCGCCAGCATCTGCAGCGGGCCGATGGGCAAGCAGCGCGCGTCGGGATTGTCCCTGGCCTCGTCGCTGCGCCGCTTCCTCGCGAGTTCGGCCGCCCACGGCTGATACGGCACGGCGTCCTTCATGCCGTGTGCGAGGTCGAAGAAGACGGTGCGTGGCACCGCGCCCAAACCTTCGGTCGCCGGCCCGGTGAATCCTTCGTTCCGCCACACACCGGAGAAGTCGGGCCGCCCGTCGGCAAGTCGCGGTGCGGCCGCCAGCAGATTCGGCTTGCCGTCGCCCGTCTTCGGCACGTTCGCGGTGGGGTAGCCGATCCACTGCGCCGAGCCCACCGCCGTCGCGGCGAGAATCCCGGCGGCGATCACCAGCACGTCGATCGCCCGGTGGCGCGTCATCCGTCCTTCGACCATCGCGACATGATTGGCGACGGGCGCGCGGCCGTCGCGATCAAAAAGACGTCCAATCCTCTCGGCGCTACCGCGCGGGTGCGGCCGCCTGCAGCAGTACGAGGAACAGGTTGTCGGGATCGCGGACGATGGCGGTCTTGATGGTGCCGCCGCGTGCCGGCAGTTCCACGGGCGCGCCTCCCGTGGATTGCACCGAGCCGCCGGCCGCTTTCACCGCTGCCACGGCGGCGTCCACGTCGCGCACCTGCAGCTGGATGCGGGTGGATCCGGGGTCCTGCAGGTTGCTCTTTACCATGCGCCGATCGACGCCCTTGAAGTCGATCAGCTCGAAGACGAGTCCCGTGGTCGGCACCGTGAATACCGAGGCGCGGTATTGGGCGCCCGCTGGCAGCCCCATCATGTCGAGCACCGCCGGGTTGCCCTCGAACGTGCCGGGTGTTCGCGTCGCGATACCGAGCTGATCGGCGTAGAGCCGTGTCGCCTGATCGACGTCGTTGACCGCGAGGCGCACCCGCACCTCGATCACGTTGGGCGCCGACGCGACCGTGGCGGCGGGGAGCGGATCGGGCTGGTACAGCTCGACGAAGTGCCCGTCGGGATCCTTCACGACGACCGCGCGCGCCCGCGACCCGCTCGGCACGGCAATCGGTTTGCCTCCCTTCGTCACGACCGGGGCGCCAAGCTGGGCCAGCCGGACGAAGATGCTGTCGAGGTCGCGGACGAGCACGATGAGCATGAACGAGCCGCTGTCCTGCAGCCGCCGCTCTACCGGCCGCCCGCCGGCCTTCGAGATCTCGACGATCTCGACACCGGTGCGCATGCCCGCCGGCCGGCCGATCGACCAGCGCAGCTGCGCGTCGGGCAGACCGAACATGTTTCGCAGCGCGACGTTCGCGTCCGCGTTCGCCGGCGCGCCCTGCACGTCGAAGCCGAGACCGTCGCGATAGAAGGCGAGCGCCTTGTCGAGGTCGGCGACGATCGGGCTGAAAAAGTTGCCCGACCCGACGATGAGGCCGGTTGGTGCCGGTCCCGTAGGTGCCGGCGCCGCCGCCGGCACCTGCACTTGAGCCTGCGCGAACGTCGCGGTGAAAAGGACCGTGGCTGCCAGGGCGAGCGTTTTCATGAATTCCTCCGCCTCAGGTCCGAAGCCTGAAGCTCGAAGCCGTCTTCATTTCAACTGTTCGGCGACTGCCGCCACGCCCGCCTTGGCGCAGGCGTCGTCACCGTCCTGATTTGCTCCGGAACTGCCGACGCCGCCGATCACCTCGGTACCAATCTGGATCGGCATGCCGCCGCCGAGCGCGAGGATGTCGGACACGTCGCGCTGCGCGGCAAAGCCGGGGTCGGCGGTCCGCTTCTGAAACTCCAGCGTGCTCGTGCGGAACATGCGCGCCGTGTACGCTTTTCGGCGCGACATTTCCGCCGTCTGAGCCGAGGCGCCCTCGTCGCGCAGCAGCACCATCATCTGCCCGGCGCGATCGACGACCGCCACCGAGGTGCTGAACCCCTTCGACTTGCACGCACCGAGCGCGGCTTCGGCAATCGTCTTGGCGAGGCCGAGCGACAGGTTCTTCTGGCTCACGACGCCCTGCGGGAATCCCGCGGCCGGCGCGAGCGCCAGCGTGCCAGCGATCACCAGCGTACCGACCAGTCGGCTCATGAGCGTCCTCCTCTCGAGGCGATGCGGGCCACCGCGGCGGCGCGGTGTGTAACATTACACCGCCGGAGAGCCATAACGACTCCTCACACCGCCTCGCAGTCGCGAAGGGCAGTTGCCGGGGGCTGGGTCGGCTCGGCCCTGGAGTACTACGACTTCTTCATCTACGCCACCGCCGCGTCGCTCGTGTTTCCGCAGATCTTCTTTCCGTCCGGTAATCCGACCGTCGCGATCGTCGCGTCGCTGGCGACCTACGGCGTCGGCTACGTCGCTCGGCCGGTGGGCGCGTTCGTGCTGGGGCATTGGGGCGATACCCACGGCCGCAAGCAGGTGCTCGTCGCCTGCATGATTCTGATGGGCGTCTCCACGACGGCAGTCGGCCTGCTGCCCACTTACGCGCAGGCGGGCGTGTTGGCCCCCACACTGCTCGTCGCCCTGCGTCTGGTGCAGGGCTTCGCGGTCGCGGGCGAGATCGCGGGCTCGAGCTCGATGATTCTCGAGCATGCGCCGATCGGCCGGCGGGGCCTGTATTGCAGCTTCTCGCTGCAGGGCGTGCAGGCCGGGCAGATTCTCGCCGCGGCGGTCTTCATTCCGCTCGCGCGCTTCATGCCGCGCCCGGATTTCCTGGCGTGGGGCTGGCGCATTCCCTTTCTGCTCAGCCTGCTTGCCGTCGCCGCCGGCTACGTCATCCGCCGCCGCGTCGCGGAGACGCCGGTGTTCGCCGCGGAGCGGGCGCGGGGAGGCGGGCCGCGAGCGCCGATCGTCCAGGCGCTCACCGACAGTGCGGCCGACATGGTGCGTGTCGCGTGCATGGCGCTGATGAACGTCATCCCTGTCGTGACCTCGATCTTCGGAGCGGCCTACGCCATTCAACCGGGGTACGGCATCGGCCTGCCCGACGACGTCTATCTGTGGATTCCGGTGCTCGGCAACTGCGTCGCGGTGCTCGTCATTCCGTTTGCCGGCCAGCTCTCGGATCGCATCGGCCGCCGCCCGCCGGTCGTCGTCGGCGCGCTCACGGCCGGTCTGCTGTCGTTCGCGTACCTCTACGCGATCAGCATTCGGAACGTGCCGCTCGCGATCGCCATGTCCATCGTGATGTGGGGCGTCGTCTACCAGGGCTACAACGCGGTGTTTCCGAGCTTCTACCCGGAGCTGTTTCCGGCGCGCACGCGGGTGACGGCGGTGGCCATCGCCCAGAACCTCGGGACGACGATCACGGCGCTCCTGCCGGCGGTGTTCGCGGCGGTGGCGCCGCCTGGCTCGATGAACGTTCCGGTCATAGTCGGCGGCATCACCTTCGGGGTGACCGCCATCGCCGCCGCCGCGGCGTGGACGACGCGCGAAACGTATCGAATCCGGCTGGCCGATCTCGGCACGCCGGCCGCCGTGGCGATCGGGCGGGACGAATACGAACGGCTGCGCTCCTTGCCGGCGGAGCCGGCGTGACGATTCGCGGCACCACGGCGCTCGTTGCCCACCTCGGCTTCCCGACGGATGCGTTCGTGTCGCCGCTGATCTACAACCCCTATTTCGAGCAGGCGGGCATCGACGCGGTGGTGGTACCGATGGGATGCCGCGCCGAGCATCTTCCAGAGTGCCTGGCCGCCGTCTTCCGGCTGACCAACGTCCGCGGCGCGCTCATCACGATGCCGCACAAGGTGACCACGGTGGCGCTGCTCGACGAGGCGTCGCCGGCCGTGCGGATCGCCGGCTCCTGCAATGCGGTGCGACGCACCGCCGGCGGCCGGCTCCAGGGCGACCTCTTCGACGGGGAAGGCTTCGTGCGGGCGTTGCGTGCGAAGGGGTGCCGGCTCAAGGGGGCTCGCGCGCTCGTCGCCGGGGCTGGCGGCGTGGGGTCGGCCATTGCGGCGTCGCTCGCGGCGGCCGGCGCCGCGTCGATTGCGGTGTGCGATTCCCACGCGAACGCCGCGCGCGCCCTGGCGGGGCGCATCGGCATGCACTACCCGCACGTCGGGGTGGCGGCCGGAGAGAGCGATCCGGCCGGCTTCGACATCGTCGTCAATGCCACGCCGTTGGGCATGTCGCAGAGTGACCCGATGCCGATGGACGTCGACCGGATACCCCGCGGGACGTTCGTTGGCGACGTCGTGATGACCGGCTTCACGACGCCGTTTATTGCCGCGGCGCAGGCGCGCGGCTGCAGGGTGCAGCCGGGCATCGACATGCTCTTCGAGCAGATTCCGCTGTATCTCGAGTTCTTCGGCTTTCCGCCGACCACTGCGGAACAGCTGCGAGAGATCGCGAAGGGCGTCTTGTGAGGGGGTATGAAGACCCGCGGCACGTGCCGGCGGGTTGGGTTTCAACCCGCCACGCTTTGGATGCTCCGCCGCGGCATCGCGCCAGCCGGTCAATACGTGGTCAGGGCGCTGAGCTAGGCCCGGCTCGATCCTTGAAGGTCACCACGGCATGGGTGACGCAACGGCTACGGACGAGGTTCAGGGCGGACTGACGGACGACGAGAAACGCGCCAATGTCGTGCGCTTGGCCTTCGGCGGCGACGCGTCGCGTCTGGACACGTTCTGCCGCGCGGTGGAAGAAGTGGTGCCCGGCGGTACAACGGTCGTGCTGCGGGGCAGCTCGCTGACCGGCTGGCGCTGGGATCGCAAGCACCGGTTCGACGAAGGCGGGCCGGGCACGAGCGATCTCGACCTGACGCTCGTGGGCGACGGGCCGCTCGCGTTCTTCAAGCCCACCGGCTACTTCGTGCCCGGCGTGCACTCGCGGCCGCTGAGCGACGACGACCCGGACATCGCGCCCGACCTCGTGCCGCTGCGCCGCCGGCTCATGGACATGGTCAACCGGCCGGTGAACATCCAGGCGTCGCGCGAGATCGTCATCCAACTGCGCGGCGATCTGATCGGCCAGCCTTATCTGACGCTGTTCAAGAAGCCGGAAGGCCTTTCGCTCAGCGGGTCCACCTCCGTGGTCGGCTGAGGGCGGCTGAGGTGCGGCTGCTCACCTACAACATCAAACATGGCGGCCACGGCCGCATCGCGGCCCTGGCCAGCGTCATCAACGCCTGCACGCCCGATCTGGTGCTCCTCCAAGAGGCCACCGATCCGGGCAACGTCGAGCGGCTGGCCGAGGCCACCGGCATGGCTGACTGGAAAGCCTATGGCGGTCAGTCGCTCGGGTTCCTCAGCCGCGAGCCCGTGGCCTATTCGAAGTGGACGCGGCCGCGCGTCTCGCGGCATGCGTTCATCGAGATCGTCCCGGCGGGCGAACGGGTGCGCGTCTTCGGCGTGCACCTGAGCGCGGTCCACGCCGCGTGGACCGAACAGCGGCGCGTGTTCGAACTGCGGGCGCTGTTGCGCAGTGTCGAGCGGCACCAGGACGGCTTCCACGTCCTGAGCGGCGACTTCAACACCGTGGCGCCGGGTGAAACGCTCGACGTCCGCAGCCTGCCGCTGCGCCTGCGGCCGTTCGTGTGGGTGAGCGGCGGGCGCATCCGCTGGCGCACGGTGCAGACGGTGCTCGATGCGGGCTACGTGGACAGCTACCGGATGAAGCACGTCAACGATCCGGGGTTGACGCTGCCGACCACGGATCCGCACATCCGCATCGACTACGTCTTCGTGCCGAAGGCGTTCACCGAGCGGGTCGTCCGCTGCGACGTCGTGCGGCATCCCGACGCGGTGCGCGCCTCCGACCACTTTCCGCTGGTGGCGGACCTCGCCGACGACGCGACGTACGAGAAAACGGCCGGCGATGTTCTCGCCGGCCGTGTCGAGCCCTGAGCCGGGAGCCGGGAGCCGGGAGCCGTTAGAAATCCATCGTCACGTTGAAGCGCACGAAGCGCGGGCTCATGACCGCCGTCGGGCGAAGCCACGTGGCCCCGTCGGTCCCGAATGCCTGGTTGAACGTCGTGCCGGTGTTGTCGTTGAACAGGTTGTAGAGATCGAGGCCGACGTTCGTCCGCGTGCGGCCGAACCGCAGCACCTTGGTGACCCGCAGATCGATGGTGCTGATGCGGGGGCCGAACAGCTGCCCGGGCAGTGCGAGGTTGACCGACTGGGTGGCCGCCCCGCCCGGCAGTGGCCGGCCGATCGCCGCCAGCACTTCCGCCGACGACACATCGTAGTTGGCGTTCAGCGACAGCCCGTTGGTCGCGACCGCGTTCTGGTCGGTCTGCGGCACGGTGTTGGCCACCGAGCGCCAGATCGCGCTCGTCTGCACGTCGATCTTCGGGATGGTGTAGCTGACGAGACCGCGGACGTTGGTCTGCCAGGTCTCGGTGACCGCGCACGCGTCGAGGCGGCGCTGCGCCGCGCCAAAGCCCGCGCCATAGGTCGCCTCCGGCAGCGCTGCTTCCACCTCGCAGGTGTCGCGGATGCCGCGGCCGGTGGTGGCGCCACCCTGGATCACCAGGCCGTTGTTCAGGCGCGCGCTGATGTCGTAGTCGAAGCCGTGCCAGTAGTAGGTGACGTCGCCGTAGTCCTGCGCGAACGTGAAGTAGTTGTCCACGGCGCCGAACTTGTTTTCCTTGACCACGTGGAACGTCACCGGGTAGCCGCCGCCGCCCTCCAGGTCGGGGTGGCGTGGCGCGGTGATCGTGGCCTGATCGAAGTCCGCGGGCCCGACCGCCCGGTTGTCGGTGTAGTAGAAGTTGCCCCACGAGCGGCGGTTGTAGCCGAAGGTCGCCGACACGCGCGGCATCAACTCCTGCTGGATCGACGCGGCCACCTGCCAGTCGTACGGACGTGAGCCCCAGCCCTCGAGCACCGCCGGGTTGACGACGGTGCCGCTCGAGGCCTTGCCGAAGTTGCCGTTGGCCCACGGGCCGCACTCGCCGTTGCCGGCCGAGCTGTTCAAGTCGCAGTCCGCCACGTAGTCGCCGTCGGCGTCGAACCAGCTGCGATCCGTCGTCTGCGCGAACGTCACCGCGTTGTTGCCGATGATGAACACGCTCTCGTTGTTGGCCGGCTGCAGATACTTGCTGAAGCTGCCCTTGAGCGAGGTCTTGCCGTTGCCGAACACGTCGTAGGCGATGCCCATCCGCGGCGTGATGTCATGGAAGCCTTTGACGCCCACCGTGTCCGGGAACAGGATCGGCGCCGCGTTGTAGCGCGACGGGGCGGTGATGCCGTTCTCGCCCTCGGGGAACCAGCTCCAGGCGTGCTCGTAGCGCAGCGCGCCCTGCAGCGTGACCCGGTTCTTCGTCCACTGATCCTGCACGTAGAACGCGTCGAATCGCGTGCGGTTGCTGTGCATGTGCGGCGAGATGCGCTGGGTGAGCGAGATCGGGAAGCCGTCGAAGAACAGGTAGTTCTGAATGCCCGAGTTCACCGAGTAATGGTGCTGCTTCTCGATCTGGTAGGCGGCCTGGTAGCCGACCTTCAGGTTGTGCGCGCCGGTCACGTACGACGCCGAGGCCCGCCACACATTGTGCTGCTGGTCGATGTCGGCGATGTTGCCGAAGAAGCTCCACGGCGCGCGGTAGGCGTAGAAGGGGAGCGGCGTGCCCGTGCCGGGATGCGGCACGAGCTCGAGCACCGGGATGAAGTCCATCAGCGCCCCGGCCGGCTCCTGGCCGCCCCAGCGGCTGTTGAACGACGACACGCCCGCCTCCATCAACAGCTTGTTGGTGATCGGCGAGCTCCAGCTGCCCTGGATGATCTTCTCGCGGTCGTCCCACACGTTGCCCGATTCCGGCGAGCCGGCGTTGAAGCCGCCGTTGAGCGCAATCCAGTCGTCGCCGCGGTCGCGGCACTGGTCGCCGCCCTTTTCGTAGGCCGAGCCGGTGCAGTTGTGCTGGTAGTCGTAGTAGAAGCCGATCTTGTGGCGCGGGGTGAGCTGGTTGGTGAGGCGGATGGCGCCAATCTGCTTGTCGTTGGCGTTACGCACCTTCAGGCTGCGGTCTTCCACGTACGACCACGCGTTGGGGTCGCCGGCATTCTTGTTGCCGTACTGTCCGGGCACCACGGTGTGGCTCCCGAACGTGCGCACCTGCCCGAAGAACCACAGCTTGTCGCGCTTGATCGGGCCGCCCATCGAGAAGCTGGCGTCCCAGTTCTTGATGAGGCCCGGGACTTCGCCGAAGCCGTAGCTGCGTAGCTCGTCGTCGAGGTTGTCGCCCTGCGACCACTCGCCGGCGGTGCTCCAGAACGCGGTGCCGTTGAAGCTGTTGCCGCCCGTCTTGGGCACCATGTTGAAGGCCGGGCCGCCGCGATCCACCTCGCCGAGGCCGCCCGTGACGGTGACCTGGATTTCCGCGGCGTTCATCGTGTCGTAGCCGAAGCTGGCGACGCCGCCGCCGTTGAAGGCCGAGCCGACGTTCATCCCGTCGATCTGCACCGTGCCTTCGTTGCCGCGCCCGCCGTGCGCGGTGAAGAACACCATCGTCGGATTGGCGCCGTTGTCGAGGCTGTTGTTCTGGACACCGGGCACCGCGGTGAGCAGGTTGCCGTAGCCGCGCGAGGCCGGCAGCGCCGAGATCACCGCGTCGTCGAGCACCGTCTGCTTGCGCGTGCTGGTCTGCACGTCCACCACGGGCGTCTCGCCCGACACGGTGATGGTTTCCTGCAGGCCGCCGACGCGCATGTCGACGTTGATGGAGATCACGGCGCCCGCGCCCGACACCTCGACCCCGGTTCGCTTCACGGAGGCGAACCCCGAGAGCGAGAACGACACGTCGTAGGTGCCCGGCGTGAGCTCGGCCAGGCGGTACTGGCCGGAGCCGTCGGTTACCGCCGAGCGGACTTTTTCGATGAGCGAGGGGCTCGTCGCTTCCACGGACACGCCCGGAAGCACGGCTCCCGACGCATCGCGGACGACGCCGGCGATCGAGGATTGCGCGCCGGCGGAGAGGGGCAGGAACAGCAGGCAGGCGGCGGCCAGCAGTGCGCCGCCGGGAAGACGAGTTCGAGACATCTGATTCCCTCCAAAGGCCTCGGATGAGGCGGGGATGCGAATCGAGTCCGACCGTATTTCTGATGGCGAAAAAAACTTCGACCTGGAGTGAAACGGCGCTTATGTTAGCCCTGTATAGATCGCTGTCAACCTGCAAAGACGAAAGAAGCGGGTGTTTGGTTTACTTCTGACGCTGCGTCAGGGCGGTTACCGCAGCGCGGCGGCGTCGCCGTGAACGATCCGGCCGCCGAGCAGCGTCAGCACCGAGTGCACGCGGCGGATCGCCTCGTCGGAGACGGCCTTCGGGTCGAAGACGTCGGCGTCGAGCACGGCCAGGTCGGCGAGCCGCCCGGTCTCGATCGTGCCGAGCGCCTGCTCTTCGCGCGAGAACCAGCCGTTGCCACCGGTGTAGAGCCACACCGCGTCCTGCCGTGAGATCTGCTCGCCGTCGTTGATGAGGTCGCCGCGCACGTTGCGGCCCGTCACCATGTAGTAGACGTTGAGCCACGGATTGATCGGCGCCGCTTGCGCGCCGTCCATGCCGGTGCCCACATGGATGCCGCTGGCGAGCAGCGTCCGGTACGGCGGCCCGGCCTGGCCGGGCGAGCCGGCGAGATAGCGCCAGCCGTGCGCGCGGACGCCCACGCCGAGCGCCTTCATTCTGGCCAGCGTCGGCGCCTCGATGGTGTTCACGTGGTCGATGCTCCAGCGCAGCGAGGTGATCGGCACCTCGCGGTTGACCCGTTCCCACACGTCGGCGCGCGCCGCGTGGTTGGCCTCGTTGAAGCTGTGCTCCATCAACTGCCAGCCGCGCTGCGCCACCAGCCGCACGGACTGGTAATAGTCGTCGCCGAGCGGCACCGCGCCTTCGAGCGGCCAGTCCACGATGTGCTCGCCGATTCCCGCTGTCTTCACCAGGTCATCGCCGAGGTCGGGCCACTGGTTGTCGAGCACTTCCCGCAGCGGGGGGTTGCCGGGTTTGCCGTCGACGCGCGGGCCGGTGTTGAAGTAGAGGCGCAGCCGCAGCGTGAGCCGGCCTTCGCGTTTCAGCTCCTGCACCGGACGCTGCTCCGCCCAGCCGAAATACTGCGCAGGACCGCGGTCCTGCGAGCCGAGCACCGAGTGCACGGTGGTGAGGCCGACGCTGTTGAAGTAGCCGAACACCTGCTGCATCGTCCGCTTGCTGTCGGCCAGGGTCCACGTCGCACGCAGTGCGTCGAGCGCGTCCCAGGTGGGCGCGTTCTGCTCGATGACGCCGGTGTCGGAGACGCGCACACCGTGGCTTTCGAAGAAGCGCTTGCCCGGCGAGTTGGTCACCGCCGGGCCGTTGAAGGAGGTGTGGATGTAAACCGGATGGCGCGGTGCGGCGGCGTCGAGCTCGGCCAGCGTCGGCAGCCGGTTCTCGGCGAACTGCCGCGGCTGCAGCCCGCCGATCGCGGTGATGAACGCACCCTCGGGCACGCTCGTGGCTCGCTCGCGGATGACGGCCTGCGCCTCGGCGATCGAGAACGCGGTTTCGATCGTGCGCGTCTCGTAGCCGGGACGGCTGCCCACGAGCTGCGCGTGGAAGTGATTGTCGATCATCCCGGGAATCACCGTGTGCCCGCGGAGATCGAGGGTGTCGGTGCAGCCACCCGACGCGCTGGCGCCCTCGCCGACCTCGACGAACCGCCCACCGGCGATGCGGACCCTGGAGACGACCGTCCGCTTCGCGTCCATGGTGTGAATGCGCCCATTGGTCAGGAGCAGCAGGCGCCCGCCGGGACAGTTCTGCGCCTGGCTACGGCCGGGAGCGACACCGATGGCGAGCGCGGCGACAATCCCCGCCGCCAGGAATTCCGTCCGGAGGGGTGACATGGGCTCGATTCTAATGTCAGCCGGTCAGCGGCCAGTCACGGCGCGACCCGCCGGCCGTTGGACGCAAAGTCGTCGCCATCTTCGCTACACTGAACGGCAACGTGAACCTTCGCGAATGGCATCCTGAGCCTCACTCTCCGCTCGCAGCCCCTGGCGGGAAGCGCTGATGGTGGGGCGTCTTTTCGGAGCAGCGCTCCATCGTCTCGGTGTCGTGGGTCAGCTCCGGACCTTGTGGCGGCAAGACATTCAAAAGTCTGTCGCAGACCGGCAGGCGCTGCAGCCACCTGCCGAAACGGAGCGCAAGCACTGGACCGCTGGGGAGGAGTCGCACGCCAGGGTAGAGCAGATCACCGCGCAGCTGGCCGAGCTCACAGAGGCCTGCAGGAAACTCGAGCGCCGGGCGTACTGCCTGGAACAAGTGATCACACGCAACCGAAGCGAGGCCGATCGGCTGCGTGATTTCCGTCTTGCCATCGACAGCGGCGCCATTGCCCGTCACGTCGCACATGCGATCGCGACGGCACCTCTGACCCAGGATCCTGCGCCGATGTTGACCATCGACCGGATGTTTCCGGACGAGGTGTACGAGACACTGGTTGCGGCCATCCCGCCGGTCGACGCGTTCGTCGTCAACGATCGATCGAAGGCGAACTACCACTCGCGGCGCCCGCACACGGCGGTACCCGATCTCTCCCATTTGGTGTGGTCGTACCTCGACGAAGACTTGATTCCCGGCACGATCGTTCCGGCCCTCGCCCAGCGCTTCAGCGCTTTTGTCACGGGGTACTACCGCGATCTCTTCGGCGCCGAGGTCGGCGCCGACGTCGCGGCGCTGCCGCTCGAACCCACCAAAGGTCGGCTGATGCTGCGACGGCGTGGGTACCACCTCGATCCGCATCTCGATCCAAAGCGGGTGCTGCTGACCGCGTTGCTCTATTTCGCGAGACCTGGTGACAGCGAGGCACACGGCACCGCCTTCTATCGTGTCGACGGTCACGTCGAGCGCGACCATGCGACGACGTACTACCCGCAGCAGGCGGGGCATCGCTGCGAGTTCGTGCGGGCCGTGCCGTTCCGACGGAACACGGCCATCGTGTTTCTCAACACCGCCGCGCACGGAGCGGACATACCGGCGACAGAAGCAAAGGATCTCGAGCGGTACGCCATGCAGTTCTACATTGGCCCTCCAGTTGACGCGTTGAAGGCGCTGCTGCATCGTCTGCCAGAATCTCAGCAGCGGTCCTGGGCACAATTGCTGGACTAAATCGCGGTCTGGTTGCGGCCACTCTCAGTGTGCTTCAGCCGCCGTTTGATGGTGGCTCACCCATCCAGGCGAGGCCAGGCCCCCCGCGGCTCGATGTATTCTTTTCGCGCTTCGAACTCCCGGCACAGGAAACCCGAGCTGATGGCCGCCAGTCGCCTACGACTTCTCGCGATTTCGATCGGAACTGCCTCCGCGCTGCTCACGGCCGCGGCGCCGCACGCACAGGCCCCGGCCGGTCAGGCCACCCGCCCCGCGCCGACGGCGCGCGACCTCGCTCCCATCGACGTCACCGGCTACTGGGTGTCGGTCGTCACCGAAGACTGGCGCTACCGGATGGTGATGCCGCTCAAGGGCGACTACGGCAGCGTGCCGCTCAACGGCGAGGGGCGCCGGGTGGCGGACACCTGGAAGGCCGAACAGGCCGGCGGCTGCGAAGCGTTCGGCGTCGGCGCCGGGATGCGCGCGCCGGGCCGGCTCCACATCACCTGGGAGAACGACACCACGCTGCGGATCGACGCCGAGGCCGGGGCGCAAACGCGGCGGCTGTATCTCGGCGCCCCGCCGCCGGCAGAAGCGCCGACCTGGCAGGGCCGATCGGTGGCGAGCTGGGACGGCCCGCCCGACGTCATCGACGTGCTGCGCACCGGCGGCTTCGACGGCCTCAACCGCGGATCGGGCGCCGCGGCGCGGAAAATGGCGTGGACGCCCCTCAAGGTGGTGACGACCAATTTCCGGGCCGGCTGGCTGCGCGCCAACGGCGTGCCCTACAGCGCCGGCGCGGTGATCACCGAGCACTTCATGCGCTACGCGGTCCCCGACGCCGGCGAATGGCTCACCGTGCGGACGGTGGTAGACGATCCGCGCTACCTGGTGCAGCCGTTCATGACCAGCACCAATTTCAAGAAGGAAGCCGACGGCTCGAAGTGGAGCCCGAAGGCGTGCCGTGAGTAGCGGGCTGACGTGGTTGCGGGTCTTCAGGCCGGCCCTCGCCGCCGCGATCCTGCTCGCCGCAGGCCCGGCCGCGGCACAGGTCGATCTGACCGGCACGTGGTCGCCGCGCTACCAGGAGGATTTCAGCGAGCGCGTGCCCGGACCGGAGCTCGGCGACTACACCGGCCTGCCGCTCACTGACGGCGCGCGGCGCTACGCCGAGAGCTGGGATCCGGCGCGGATCACGATGCCGGAAGAGCAGTGCCGCGTGCACATCTCCCCTTACATCTACCGCGGCCCCACCAACATCGCCATCTGGGACGAGCGCGCGCCCGGCACGCGCGAGCTCGTTGCGATCAAGCACCGGATCAGCACCTTCGACCAGGAGCGGACGATCTACATGGACGGCCGGCCGCATCCGCCGGCCTACGCCCCCCACACCTGGATGGGGTTCTCCACCGGGCTGTGGCAAGGCAACATGCTCGTCGTCACGACCACGCACATCAAGAAGGGATGGTTGCGGCGGAACGGCGTGCCCGAGAGCGACCTCGCCACCCTGACCGAATACTTCGTCCGCACCGGCGACGTGCTGACGCGCGTCAGCGCCATCTCGGACCCCGTGTATCTGACCGAGCCGCTGGTGAAGAGCGAAGAGTTCATGCTCAACACCCAGGGCGTGCCTTCACGCTCCTGGCTGTACAAGTGCAAGCCGGTCGTCGAGGTGGTGCGGCCCGAAGGGGCGGTACCGCATTACTTGCCCGGCAAGAACCCGTACCTGCAGGAGTTCCGCAACCGCTACAAGTTTCCCGAGTCCGTGACCCGCGGCGGCGCGGTGCAGACCTATCCGGCCGGCTCGGCCCCGGTCGCGACCGGCGCGCCGATGAAGCCGGGCGGGCCGGCGTTGCCGTCGCCGAAGGCCGGCGAGGTGAAGGTGCTGCACGTGCAGGGGCAGGTCTACATGCTCGCCTCGGCCGAGGGCAACATGGTGGTGCACGCGGGCGACGAGGGCGTGCTCCTCGTGGACACGCTGCCAGAGGGGCTGTCGAGCGCGGCGCTGGCCGCGATCCGCACGATTTCCGACAAGCCGATCCATTTCATCGTCAACACGCAGGCGGGTGAGGACCATACCGGGGGCAACGAGGCGCTGGCCAAGGCCGGACCGACGCGGCCGGATCGAGCCCCGCTCGGCAGCGGATTGGGTGGCAACACCGGCGGCACGACCAGCATCGTGGCGCACGAGAACGTGCTCAACCGCATGAGCGCCACTCAGGGGGCCGGGACCGCGCGCCCGCGCGGCGCGTGGCCAAGCGACACGTTCTTCGAGGACGAGAACGACATCTTCTTCAACGACGAGGCGGTGCAGGTGCAGCACCAGCCGGACGCCACCGGCGACGGCGACAGCATCGTGTTCTTCCGCAAGTCCGACGTCGTCGTGGCCGGCGACGTGTTCTCCACCACGTCCTATCCGGTGTTCAACCGCGCCCAGGGCGGCAGCGTCAACGGCGTGATCGCCGCGCTCAACCGCATCATCCGGATCACGGTGCCGACGCACAACCAGGAAGGCGGCACCATGGTCGTGCCCGGGCACGGCCGCCTGAGCGACGAGATGGACGTCGTCGAGTACCGCAACATGCTGACGATCGTGCGCGATCGGATTCAGGCGCTGGTGGCCGAGGGCAAGACGCTCGAGCAGGTGCGTGCGTCGCAGCCGACGCTCGACTACGACGCCCGCTACGGCGCGCCCACGGGACCGTCCTCGCCGGACGCGTTCGTGGCAGCGGTCTACGAGAGCCTCCGCGCCGGGGCCACCGTCAAGCCCGCGAAGTAGCGCGTCTAGCCCCGGGCGCGGTGGCGGAAGGTCTTGGCCATCGGCGCGGCCGCAAGAACCTTGGCCGTCTGGCTCCGCGTCGTCGCCTTGGCCGGGCCGGCCGGCGCCGGCTTCCGGTGCTTCTTCCCGGGCGCGTCCACCGTGCCGCCGCTGCGCGCCTGCCGTGCTCGTGGTGGTGGTGGGGCCGGCGTCTGCCGCACGCGTTTCTTCACCTCGCTGGCGAGCTGGTCGAGCAGCTGCTTCGCCCCGTCGCGCACGCTCGAGACCTGCCGGCTGAGTGTCTTGCGGTCCGTCAAGCTTCCGGCTCTCGACTGGATCGATCCGGCCACGTAGCCGAGCTGCTCCGCAAAGGCCAGGACCTGCCGCTCCATCGCGCTCGTCGCGTTCGCCGATTCTGCCGACCGGGCCGGCGTGGACGATCGCGTCGCCGCGGGTTTCTTCGTGTTCCCGGTCGTACTGCTGCGCTTGGCCATGTGTAGAATCTCCGCATCCGATAATGCATCTTCTGTGCCCGCACCCCACCTGCAAAGGGAGTATCCGTTGAGCGACATCCTGACCCGGCGGTTGACGCCTGGTGACACTGAACTGGCCATCGACGCCTTCCGGATGATGGCCGCCGTCTTCGAAGACGAAGGCGCGCCGTTATCGCGCGGCTACGTCGATCGGCTGCTGGAGCGGGCCGACTTCTGGGCGTTCGTGGCGCTGGCTGGTCAGGAGGTCGTGGGCGGACTCACCGCGCATGCCCTGCCGATGACGCGGGCGGAGTGCTCGGAGATGTTCATCTACGACGTCGCGGTGCGGCCGGACTATCAGCGTCAGGGCGTCGGCCGCCGGCTCATGGCGGCCGTGCGCGACACGGCCCGCGATCAGGGCATCGACGTGTTCGTCGCGGCCGACGAGGATGATGCCCACGCGCTCGACTTCTATCGCTCGCTGGGCGGGTCGCCGTCGATGTCCGCGATCTTCACCTTCCCGGCGGAGCGCTAGCCTGGCCATGGCCGAGAACAAGACCGTACCCTCGGCAAGCACAAGATCGGCAAGGGCTGCCTGTATTTGAAGACGCTCGACCACATCGATCGCGATGCTCTTCGAATCCTGGTCGAGCACTCCGTCACCGGGATGCGCAAGCGCTACCCGCCGATGATCGACTGATAGAGAAGGGTGGCGAACTCGGCGCGCAGGTTGAAGTCGCCGCCCATCAGCTGTGTGCAGTAGATCGCGACGAGGTCTTCCTTCGGATCGATGAGGACGTGCGTGGAGGCCGCGCCCGACCAGCCGAACTCGCCCACTGAACCGACGTTGCCGCGTTCGGCCGGATTCATCAGTACCGACACACCTAGGCCGTAGCCGCTTCCGACGCCGAGGCCGCCAGCGGCGGTCGACCCGAGCGCCGACGGCGGCAGGTGATTCATCGCCATCAACTCCACCGTCTTCGGGCTCAACAAGCGGACGTTGTTCAGCTGGCCCTTGTTGAGCAGCATCTGCGCGAACAGCGCGTAGTCGCCCGCGGTGGTCGAGATGCTGTAACCGCCGAACACCTGGTCGCCGTAACCGGCTCCGCCGAGCGGGCTGGTGTCCACCGCGAGCTTGCCGTCGCGTCCGAGCGCGTAGAGGCCGGGCACCCGCGACTTCCTGTCGGCCGGAATCTTGAACATCGAGTCGTTCATGCCGAGCGGCGTGAAGATCCGCTGCCGCACGTAGTCGTCGAATTTCTGCCCCGACAGCTTCTCGACCAGCGCCGCCTGCACGTCGTGCGCGACGCTGTACACCCAGCGTTCGCCCGGCTGGTAGAGCAGCGGCATCTTCGCCAGCTTCGTCATCAGCCCGTCGAGATCGGTGCCGAAGATATCCGAGTCCTGATACATCTTGTCGACCGGCGATTCGCCGAAGAACCCGTAGGTGAAGCCCGCGGTGTGCCGGAACACGTCCTGAATCGTGATCGCGCGGCGCGGCGAATCGAGCATCATGCCGCCGGTCGGTGTCGTCCCGTTCAGCACCTTGACGTCCGCAAAGGCTGGGAAGAACTTCGAGAGCGGATCGGTGAGCTGGAACCTGCCTTCCTCGTACAGCATGAGGAGCGCCACCGACGTGATCGGCTTGGTCATCGAGTACATGCGGAAGATGTCGTCGGTGCGTGTGGCCCGGCCAGAGGCCAGGTCCGCCTTGCCATAGGCGTCGACGTGCACCACCTTGCCGTGCCGCGCGATCAGCGTGACGACGCCCGGCGTGCGCCCGGCGTCCACGTAGGCGTGGATCGCCTTGCTCATGCGCCCGAGCCGCTCGCTCGACATGCCCACATCCTCGGGTTTGGCCGCCGGGAGGTCCTTCGACAGGAGCCCCGCCGAAGCGAGGGCCGCGAGGATGGCGGTCAGGAGAATCACGCGGGCGGTGGTGAGCGGGCGCATACTGCCTCCTTGTGGGCGGGATGGACGGTGCCTATCTTGCCAGAACTGGAGCGCCGGCGACCGCCGTACGTGGGGGCCGGCTTCAGCCGGCCCTGGGCCGCCTGAAGGCGGCCCCTACTTCTTTCCGGTGTACTCGAGGACGAACAAGCCCGAGCCGACGCGGTCCGACGCGTAGGCCAGGCCGCGGTGGTCGATGTCCACGTCGTTGATCTGGATCGCGGTGGGCTGACCCTTCGTGATCGGGTGCGAGAGCGCGTTCGTCTTGGGCACGTAATAGCCGACCTCTTTCAGGTTGTACGGATCCGACAGATCGACCACACGGATGCCGGCATTGAAGTACGCCACCCACGCCAGCTTGTCTTCGAACCGGTTGATCTCGCCGTTGACGGTCTCGGCGTGCTGGTGCGGACCGAAGCGGCCGCCCTTGTCGCAATAGCTGCCCACCGGTACCTGCCAGGTCGAGATCGGGAACGGATGCGTTTCGTCCGTGATGTCCACCATGTAGGCCTTGGTGCGGATGCCGCTGGTGCACGGCTTCATGTCGGCCGCGCCCGCCGCTTCGTCGGTGATGAAGGCGTAGGTGCGCGGCAGGCCGTCCGGGCCCTTGAAGTTCGGCACCCGGTCGTAGGTGATGGGCGACACCGTGTGCGGCCCGCGGCCGGGCGGGCTGGTGTCGATCATCCACACCAGCTTTGGCGACGCCGGGTTCGAGATATCCCAGCCGCCCGCGAGCCCCGACCCGCGGAAGCCGATGTACAGCCGGTTGTTCAGCTCGTCCACGATCGGATGGTGGGCGTACTCGCCCTGGTAGCCGGGCGCGCCCTCGCGCTGGCTCGGCGAGGCGGCGCGGCCCACGAACCGCGGCCGCCGCGGGTCCTTCAGATCCCAGATGTGAATCAGGGTCAGGCCGCGGAAGCCCGGCTCGCCCGAGCTCGAGTAGAAGAGGCCCGAGCGCTGCGACCAGTAGCCCTTGTGGGCGCGGTTGATGAACGGACCGCCGCACCCCGGTCCGCAGTTCCCGGGCGGTGTGCCGGTGATCTCGGAGACGAGCGCGATCTTCGACGGATCCGTATCGCGCGTGGTGATGTCGTAGATCTGGAACTTGAACGCCTTGCCGGTGTCGTAGCTGCGAATCAGGTAGTCATGTCCCTTCGGCTCGGAGTCGAAGCCGTAGTCGTAGACCACCGAGACCGAGCGTGAGTTGACGTGTGCCTGGTCGTTGGGGATGTGCCAGACGAGACGCGGCCGCGCCGGGTCCGAGATTTCCACGATCGACGTGCCGTTCCACTCCATCTTCCCGGTGAGGGGATTGAGGATCGGCTGGTCGTTGCCCTGGCCGTCGTCCGAGGCCTGCGGATCGCTGCGATCGTTCGGCGTGTGGCCGACATACACCCAGTTGCCGTTGGCGGCATCCGACCTGGTCGTGACGACCAGCGACTGGCGCCCCTGCAGATCGTGATAGCCGACGAGGCGCACGTTCAGGTCTCCGTCGGAGCGCGGGTCGCTGGCGGTGGCAGCCGGCGGCGGCTGGGCCGGCGCCGCGCACGCGGTCAGTCCCAGCACCGTGCCGAGCATCATGGCCATGTGCCGCCCTGCGGTCATCGCGTCCCTCCTCGTCGTGGAGCCGGGTCTGCCGCGCGATGATACGTGCGAGCAGCATAAGATGCACGCGGAGGATCGGGATGAAAAGTCTGGCGCTCTTTGCGGCGGGCATCCTCGTGGGCGTGCTGGCCACCCACACGGTGACGGCCCAGGACAGCCCGCCGCGCGCGCTCAGCCACGTAGGGATTGCGGTCAAGGACTTCGACGCGGCGATGGCGTACTACACCAAGACCATCGGGCTCCGCGAGGCCTACTCGCTGAAGCAGCCGGACGGGCGGCCGCTTCTGACCTATCTCCATGTCAGCCGCGACACGTTTCTCGAGCTCCAGCCCGCGACGGCAGCGCTGCCTCCTGGGCTGACACACTTCGCCGTGGAGTTCGGTGACCTGAAGTCCGCGGTGACGCGGATGCGGCAACAGGGCGCCACGATGGCCGATCCGGGGCTTACGCCGGGCCGGGCACTGTTTACCCGGCTGCGCGATCTCGACGGCGTGCAGATCGAGGCGATGGAGTTCGGCCCCGAATCCCAACAGCGCAAAGCGATGGACGCGTACAAGTAGCGGCGCCGGGAGGATGTACATTTCTGTCCACGCTTGGTACTCCGAACAACAGGCCTGTGTGGCCGTTGCGGGCCGTTGAACGCTTTCGGCTGTACTGCTGCCGGGCGCGCGATTTGCTTCGAGTAGCGCGATGAACCGACTCGTGCACAGTGCCGTCCTGGCGGCGCTCATGGTGGCCGCCGTCAGCGGTCAGACCGGGACGCCCGCCCCCCGGAACCTTTCCGCGCACGAACGGCTCGCCAAAGACCTCCTGAAGCAGCTGGTCGAGATCGACACGACGCAGAAGGGGAGCACGACGCCCGCCGCGGAAGCGGTGGCCGCGCGCCTGATGGCCGCCGGATTCCCGCGCGGCGACGTGCGGGTGCTGGGGCCGGTTCCGGAGCGCGGCAACCTCGTGGCGAGGTTGCGCGGTCGCGACAGTGGACGGAAGCCGATCCTCGTGATGGCGCACCTCGACGTCGTGGACGCGCTTCCGCAGGACTGGAGCGTGGCGCCGTTTCACTTCCTCGAACGCGACGGCTGGTTCTACGGCCGTGGCACAACGGACGACAAGGACGAGGCCGCACTGTGGACGGCCACGTTCATCCGGCTCAGGAGTGAAGGCTACGTGCCGGACCGCGACCTCGTGCTCATGCTCACGGCGGACGAGGAAGTGGGAGGGCCCAACAACGGCACCGACTGGCTGCTGACGACCCACCGCGATCTCATCGACGCCGAGTTCGCGCTGAACGAAGGGGGCGGCGGCGTGGTGAAGCAGGGGCGCCGGCTGTCGCACACGGTGCAGGCGATCGAGAAGACCTATCTCAGCTTCGAGATGCTCGTCACCAACAGCGGCGGCCACAGCTCGCTGCCGCGCCGCGACCAGGCGATCAACCAGCTCGCGTCGGCGCTGACCCGGGTGGCCGCGCACGTCTTTCCGGTGCGCCTCAACGACGTGACGCGCGCGTTCTTCGAGCGCACCGCGGCACTCGAGGCGCCGGACGTGGCGGCGGCGATGCGCGCCCTCGTGCACGATCCCACCGACACCGCAGCCGCCGCCGTGCTGTCGGCCCTGCCGGAGTACAACGCCAGGCTGCGCACGACCTGCACGCCGACACGAATCGACGGCGGGCACGCCGACAACGCGCTGCCGCAGCGGGCGCGGGCGGTGATGAACTGCCGCATCGTGCCGGGCGACTCGCCCGCAGACGTGGCGGCAGCGCTCCAGCGGGTCGTGAGCGATCCGGCGATTGCACTGCGGCCGCTCTGGGAGGCGCAGATGGTGGCCGCGTCGCCGCTCCGTGCCGACGTGATCGGGCCTATCGAAGCGGTGACCCGCGAGATGTGGCCGGGAGTGCCCGTGATTCCGACGATGAGCACGACCGCGACCGACGCCTTCTATCTTCGTCGCGCCGGCATCCCGGTGTATGGCGTGAACGGCATCTTCGACGACGTCGAGGACGTCCGCGCCCACGGGCGTGACGAGCGGATTCGCGAGGACTGGTTCTTCGACGGGCTGGAGTTCAGCTACCGGCTGATCAAGCGGCTCACGGGTGGTTTCTAGGTCTACTCCCCGCGCCACTGCTCGAGCAGCGCCCCGGGGTGATCGTAGATGGCGATGGCGTGCCGCAGGTCGCTGTCTTTCCAGAACCCGCCGCAGCGTAGCGCCACCGCACGCACCCCGGCGCGTGCGGCTGCCTCGATATCGTGGGGCGTGTCTGTGACCATCACGGTCGTGTCGGGCCTGGCGCCGCAGCGCTCGAGCGCGGCCGCGATGACGTCGCGGCGGTCTGTCGCTGCCTCCATGTCGTCGGCCACCGGGAGGGGAGCGCGCAGCAGGTCGGCGACGCCGGCACGCTGCAACGCCGCCCGCACCTCCTGGTCTGGGGCCGCTGTCGCGACCACGAGGTCGAGCCCGCGGCGGCCGAGGTGCTCGAGCAGCGCGCGGGCGCCACGAGTGGGCGAGAGCCCGGGCAGCAGCATCGCGAAGACCCGGCGCTTGCGCGCGACGACGCCGCGTCCCAGCGCCGACGACTCGCCGACCTGCGCGACTGCCCGCAGCAGCTTGTCGTCGCTCATGCCGATCGATCGCCGGAGTGCCCTGGGGTTGACCGTGAGGCCGTGCGATTGAAACCCATGCGCCCACGCGTCGGCGTGCGCCGCGTTGCTGTCCAGAAGCGTGCCGTCCACGTCCAGCAAGACCGTCTCGAAGTGGCTGAGGGGGACGGTATCCGCCTGAGTCGGAGTGAGCCGGAGCCACGCGGTGATGCGCGTGGCTCCGGCGGGACCTGCCACCTTGGCCTCAGTACGCCATCGCGTAACAGTCGCGGCGGGCGTCGGCGGCGGCGAAGCGGTTGCCGGTGGCCGGGTCGATCATCACCGCGGTGGCGCAGCCGCTCACGCCGTATTGATTGACCTGGCTGATCGAGTGCCCGCGCGCCTTCAGCTCGTCCTGCACGGCCTTGGGAATCGGCGCTTCGGCGTTCATGCGGTTGAAGCCGGGGCGGTGCGGCGCCACCGATCCGTAGAAGTGCATGGTCTGCACCCGCGGCCACGCGAATGCCGTGTGCAGGTTGGGATACCAGTCCTCCCAGAACTCCACGACGTCGAGGAACGCCTGCAGGATGGTCTGTTCCTGGTTGTCGCCGCCAGGTGTGCCCAGCGCCATGAACGGCTTGCCGTCCTTGAGCACGAGGCTGGGCGTGAGCGTGTAGCGCGGACGCGCCCGGGGACGCAGCTGGTTGGCGCGCGTCTCGTCGAGCCAGAACTGCTCGCCGCGGGTGCTCATCGGGATGCCGGTATCACCAAGGATGACGGCACCGCTGATCCAGCCGCCGCTCGACGTGGTGTCGAACATGTTCCCGTCCTTGTCGATCACCGACATGTGCGTCGTGTCTTTCGGAATGCCGGCACTGGCCAGGAGGAGCGGCATCGGCGTGAGCTCGGTCGAGAGGTCCGCTTCGGCCTTGGCCACCCAGAACGGCCACGGCCCCTTCACCTTCGAGTCGAAGGCCATCGGGTCGCCGGCGATGAACTGGGTCGAGGCGCGCTTCATGTCGATGGTTGCCGCGCGCTGTTTCGCGTACTCCTTCGACAGCAGGCCTTCGGCCGGGATCTGTACGAACGCCGGATCGGCGTAGTACGTGTCGCGGTCCGCGTACGAGAGTTTCATCGCCTCGATCAGCGTGTGAATGTAGTCGGGGCTGTTGTGCCCCATCGCCCGCAGGTCGAAGTTCTCGAGGATGTTCAGCGTCTGCAGCAGGGACGGGCCCTGGCTGCCGAAGCTCTGTTTGTAGACGGTGTAGCCATGATAGGTGGTCGACGTCGGCTCTTCGACCTTGGCGAAGAACTCGGCGAAGTCGCTCTTCTCGAACGGCGTGTCGTGCGCCTTGAGGAAGGCCACCATCCGGTCGGCGATGTCGCCTTTGTAGAACCGATCGCGCGCGGCAGCGATCGCCGCCGCCCGCCCCTTCTTCTTGGCCTTGCGCTCGGCCTCGACCATCTTCTTCAACGTGTCCGCCAGGGTCGGCAGCTTGATGGTTTCGCCGGGCAGGTACATCGAGCCGTCAGGCTTCAGCCAGTACTTCTGGTTGTCCGGCCACGACTTGAAGAACTCGAGATTGCGCTGGATCGTGGCGGCCGTCCGCGGCCGCATCGGGAACCCCTTCTCCGCATAGGCGATGGCGCGGGCCGAGACCTCCTCGAACGACATCGTGCCCCATTTCTCGAGCACGGTGAGGGCGCCGGCGAGCGCACCGGGGACGACGGCCGGATTGAGCCCGTCTTCCTCGAGTTTCTTGCCCTTGGACTGGTAGTACTCGAGTGTCGCGCCTTTCGGCGCCCAGCCCTGGCCGACAATCGACGTCACCTTCGCGTCCTTGACCGGATACACGAGGATCAGCGACTCGCCGCCGAGGCTATACAGGTCCTGTTCGATGACGCCGCCGACGAGCACCGTGGCGACGCCGGCGTCGAACGCGTTGCCCCCCTTCAGGAGAATCTCCAGCCCGGCCGCCGACGTGAGCGAGTGGCCGGAGGAGACGCCGCCTGACGCTCCCATGACCGGCGGTCGTGTACCGCCGAGAATCGGTGCCGGGGCGCCGGGCTTGGCCTGGCGGACGGCCCGGGGCTCCGCAGCATCCTGTGCGTAGGTGATGAACGCGCCCCCGGAGGCGGCAAGCGCGATGGCGAGTGCGAGACGAGTTGTGAGGCGCTTCATGCCCGCGGCTGGAGCAAGACCGGGACCAAACACTACGGTCGCCGATCTCCGAACGTTTAGCGCGATTGGCGACGTGGTCACTCGGGTGGCCGTATCGGCTTCCGACAAAATCGACGCCGGCCGCAGGAGGCATGGCCACGAATGTCCATGCGCGTTCGCGGCGTCGTAGGACGGGGCTTTAGCCCCGTCGCGCCGGCGCGGCTGAAGCCGCGCCTACGTGAGCGCCCTACGTGAGCAACGACGGCCGTCTCTTTCCGTGACCCGTCGCCTGCTCGAACGCGTAGCCGAGCTGCAGCACACTCCACTCGTCACGGTGACGGCCGACGATCTGCAAGCCGACGGGCAGTCCGTTGGCCGAGAACCCGGCCGGTACCGAGAGCGCGGGGTTGGTCATCATCGTCACGTACGAACACGAGCGCATCCAGTCGATATAGGTGGCCATCTTGGTGCCGGCGACCTCGGTGGGATACGGCGTGTTGACGTCGAACGGCTCGACCTGCGTCACCGGCAGGACGAAGTACTCGTAACGCGCGAAAAACTGCCGGCTCTGGTCGTAGATCCGCGCCTGGCGCGCGAGTGCGCGGCCGATGTCCGCGCCGGTGAAGGTTTCGGCCTGCGCGACCTCGAACTTGATCGTGTCCTTCACCCAGTCGGGCCGCTGCTGGACCAGCGGCGCGTACTGCGGGTGGTTGGTGGTGAAGCGGAGCACGGAGAACGCCTGATCGAGACCGGCGAAGTCCGGTTCCGCCTCCTCGACTACACAGCCCAGGTCTTCGAACACCTTGCGCGTGCCGTCCACCACCCGGCGGATCTCGGGCTCGACGGGAATGCCGCCCAGGCCGCGCCACCAGGCCACCCGCGTGCCTTTGAAGTCCCGCCGCAGGGGAGCCCGGAAGCGCGCCGGGTCTTCCTGAATCGACAGCGGGCCGCGGGGATCCGGGCCGGCGATGGCGCTCAGGAACAGGGCGACGTCGGCGACGGTGCGGGCGATCGGCCCGGCAACCGACAGCGGCGACCACGACGCGGACTCGGTGGGGACGCGCCCCGGCGCCGGGCGCAACCCGACCACGTTGCAGAAGGCCGGCGGGTTGCGCAGCGAGCCGCCGGTGTCGCTGCCGTCGGCAATCGGCAGCATCCGCGCCGCGACGGCCGCGGCCGCCCCGCCGCTGCTGCCGCCGCAGGTCTTCGCGAGGTCGTAGGGATTACGGGTCGCGCCGAACACGGCGTTGAACGTCTGTGATCCGGCGCCGAACTCCGGGGTGTTGGTCTTGCCGACCGTGATCGCGCCGGCGTCGCGCATGCGGGTCACGATCAGCGCGTCGCGGGTCGGGACGTTGTCCTTGTAGAAGAGCGAGCCGCGCGTGGTGCGAATGCCGGCGGTGTCCACCAGGTCCTTGTGCGCCACGGGCAGGCCGTGCAGCACGCCGAGCGTCCCGCGCCGTGCCGCGGCCTCGTCCGCCTTGGCCGCGTTGGTCAGCGCCTGATCCGCCACGAGGGTCACGATGGCGTTGAGGCGCGGGTTCACGCGCTCCATCTGCGTGAGATGCGCGCGCATGACCTCGCGGGCCGAGACCTGCTTGCGGCGCAGGCGATCGACGAGCTCCACCGCGCTCATCTCGCACAGCTCTGGTGTCCGAGTCTGCGCAGTGGCCTGCGCGGCGGTCTGCGCCGCCGCGGCTCCGGGTGGTGACGGCAGCGCGGTGCCCACGGCACCCACCGCCAGCGCCGTGTTGAACTGTCTGCGGCTGATGGCCGCGCTCGACGCGCGGCTCGTGGCGGGTTCGGGCCGATGGCGATCGTCCGGCATGGGATGCTCCTGGCGCGAGAGGTGCCTGGCGCCGCGAGCATCCTAACAGCCCGGGCTGCAGGTCCCGCGGCTGCCGCTTCAGGCCCGAAGGGCGAAGGTGGCCAGATCGGTGCAGCTGACGTCGAAGAGCGCGTTTCGAGGAGGCGCGTGAAGACGCGTGCCGCCACCAGGTGCCCGGTACTGGCGATCTCCACCTTTACCTGCACGGGCGACGCGGGCGGCACCGATGTCTGCGTCGAGCACGACACCCATCGCGCGAGGTATCGGCCCGCCACACCCGAGGAAGCCGCAACGCCCGCGCGACCGTGCGGCTCGTCGACATCCCGCGTGGTGCACACCACATCTTCCTGTCGCACCAGACCGTCGTCGTGCACCAGGTCCACGCCTTCATCGCCGGCTTGCGCTGACGAGCCAATACCTCATCACTCCGAGGGGCTGGCACGCGGTGTGCTCTACCTGTCTTGGCGCCTGATTACGGATCAGGCTGGAGGATGACTATGAGAGCTCGACTACTGGCGGGAGGCGTAATGGCTGCAGCACTCGTCGCGGCGGGCTGCTCCACTCAGACCGAACAGAGGGCGCGCGAAGCTGGTCAGCAGGCGGCCGAGGCGGCCCGTGCCGCTGGCGGCGCGGTCCAGTCGGCGGCGGACGACGCGGTTCGAAATGTCGAACGTGCAAACGACACAGCCCAGCGCCAAGCGGCAGCGACCGCAGATGCGGCAAAGCAGCAGGGCGACGCCGCTCAGGCCTCGCTCGAGCGAGCCGGCGACCGCGCCAGCGAAGCCGTGAAGGACGCTGCGCTCGCCAGCAGCGCCGCGCTGCAGACCGCCGAAGTGAAGGCGGCGCTCATTGCCGACTCGCGCGTGGATGCCGCGGCGATCAACGTGGACACGGACGACCGTGTGAAGACCGTGACGCTTACCGGGCACGTGCCGTCGGCGGCGCAGAAGCTGGCCGCCGGCCGGATCGCGCACGAAAAGGCCGAGGGTTATGAAGTGCGAAACGACCTGGTAGTGCACCCGTAGCCCCCACATCCAAAGCGCTCAGGGTTTCGGGATCCGGAGCGTCGCGCTGATCATCGCGCTGCCGCTGGCCACGTAGACGAGCGCCAGCGGGTGCAGGACGGCCGGGCCGATCTGCCAGGCCCCGAACCAGAGCGCGGTCCCGGTTCGGCCGAATTCCAGCGCCGCAGCCAGCAGCGCCACGATGGCGATGCTGGTTGGAATCGGCGTGCCCTGGAAGTATTTCACCTTGCCGCTGCCGTCCGACAGCGCCGCCGCGGTCACGTTGAACCGCGCCAGCCGGCTGACGCCGCACACGACGAAATAGGTCAGGCACACCATGTCCCATCCGCCGCGCAGGCCCAGGGTGAAGCCAAGCACGGCCGGCGCCACGCCAAACGAGATGATGTCGGCGAGCGAGTCGAGATCGCCGCCCAGGAGCGACTGGCGATGCTTCTGCGCGCGGGCGACGTAGCCGTCGAGGACGTCGAAGACGAGCGCCAGCGGCAGCAGCAGAAACGCGATCGCGATGTAACGGTTGCTGCCGGTGGCGACGTAGTCGAGGCAGAGGAACAGAGAAATCGTCCCGCAGCTGGCGTTGGCCATCGTCAGCGCGTCGGCCGCAGTGTACGACCGCAGCATCGTGAGGTGCTTCGGCGAGTTCGTCATCGCGAGGGCGGGCGGGAGTATATCCGACGTTGCTTGACAGCCCGCCTGCGCGCGCGTAGCGTCACCGTGCCGAGAGGTGTGTGATGGCTACACCGGATTGGAAAGTCGACGGGCAGTACTACGAAACCTGCAGCTGCGACTTCGTCTGTCCCTGTGTTCCCGGTCAGATGGCGGTCGCGCCGAGCAAGGGGTCGTGCACGTTCGCGATGGCGTTCCAGATCGAACACGGACACTACGGCACTGTGCCGCTCGACGGCCTCGGGTTCATCGTGCTCGGCTTCAACCCCGCCCTTGGACGGCCGGTCGAGCTCGACAACACCGGACACCGGCGGCCAACCGGTTCGCTCTGGCCCGCGCCTCGAAGAGTCACGTCAACGCGCTGGGGCTGAAGTGGGAGGACCTGTCGGGGACCAACAACGGCCAGTACGCGCCCTTCTCCTGGCAGGGTGTCTGATCTCGCCGCATCCTCCGCCCCGCCGCGGCACGAGCGGCTGGTCCTCACGATCTGCCTGATCATCGTTACGGCGCTCGCCTGGGCCTATCTGGTGCGCCTCGAGCGCCAGATGTCCGCCGGGATGGAATCCGACGCCGCGATGGCGGCGATGGGCATGGACATGCGCGCCCCCTGGGGCACGAGCGACATCGCCCTCACTTACGTGATGTGGGTGGTGATGATGATCGGAATGATGGTCCCGTCGGCGGGGCCCGTGCTGCTGCTCTTCAGCGGCACTGCCGCCGCGCGGCAGGAGCGCGGGCTGCCGGTCTCGGTCCTGATGTTCGGGTCCGGCTATCTATCCGTCTGGGCTCTGTTCGGCGCCGCGGCGACGCTCGCGCAGTGGGGGTTACACGAAGCCTCGCTGTTGTCGCTGTCCATGCGCACGTCCAGCTCTTTCTTCGGCGGCGCGATCCTGATCGTGGCTGGCGCGTATCAGCTGTCGCCGTTGAAGATGGCCTGCCTGTCGCAGTGCCGCAGCCCCTTGGGTGTGCTGCTGACGAACTGGCGCAGCGGCCCTGGCGGCGCGTTCCGGATGGGCGCGCACCATGGCGGGTTTTGTCTCGGGTGCTGCTGGGCGCTGATGAGCGTGCTGTTCGTGGTCGGAGTGATGAACCTGCTCTGGGTGGCGATTCTGGGCGGTGTCGTTCTGCTCGAGAAAATCTCACCAGTGGGAATCAACGTCGCGCGGGCCGCCGGCGCGCTGATCCTGCTCGCGGGGATCGCCCTCCTGGTGGCCGCGCCGTGACGGTGGTTTGCATCTGTACGTGGCCCTGGGCCGCCTGAAGGCGGCCCCTACATACAGGAAGAAGACGCTCTAGACGATCACCGATCGCGCTCGCTGCAACGGCGCCACGAGGGCCGCGTGGCCGCTCACGGTCAGCAGGCCTGCAACCCGATCCGCAGGCAAGGCGTTGAAGAGCAGCCGCCACGCGGTTTCATCCGTCATGCGGATGCGCGCGGTGTCTCCCGGTTCCGCGCCGGTCCAGAGACTCCAGCGCTCCGCGTCGCGACGCAGCGTCCACGTCCCTCCGCTTGCACCGGCGATTTCGATCGCCAGCGCCGCGCCGGACTCGGCGTCAACGTCGCGGTAGGCGTGGGGAAGGCTGCGCATCGCGATCGCCAGGACCGCGCGCAGCCACGCCGGGTCGCGAAGCGGGGGCGCGCCCACCGCCTCGCGAATCTGCGCCTGGTGGTGCCACTGCTCGGTGAACTCGCGGCCCAGATCGAACCAGCCCGCCGACGCGGTCTCGCCCGCCCACGAGACCGGGAAGAGCGCGGGACCGTCGTCGGGGAAGTGCTCCACGAAATCCGCGAGCCCCGTGCCGACGAGCGCCGAGAGCTCCACCAGCATCGGCGGGCTGACGCGCTCGGCCGCCTCGACCCACAGCCGGTTGAGCCCGTTGATGAACGCCACGAACTCGCCGTCGGTCCGCGGCGGCGTGCCGGGAGCCGGCGGCGCGTGGCCGTCGCGGTGGAACGAGAGCCGCCGGAGGCCGACGTCGATGAGATGGGCGACGACGTCGCGAACCCGCCACCTGCCGGCGACCGTGGGCGCGTTCCAGGCGTCGGACGGCAGCTCGCGCAGCATCGCAACGAGCTCCGTGGCCACGGGTCGGAAGTACGGCCGCGTGTCGATGGGCTGCAGCGGTGCCAGAGACATCGGGCGAGTGTACCAACCGTTGCGACATGGCGCCCGGGTCCAAAGACCCGGGCCCACCTATACAACCCGGACCCACACACCGGGCGTACAGAAAAACGGCGCGGAGCCCGGTATGAACCGGCCCTCCGCGCCTGAGATCTAGAAGCCGAGCCTGACCTGGAACTGCATCGAGCGGGCGAAGCCGCCCACCTGCGTGATCTGGCCGAAGTTCGAGGTGCCGAACGTGGTGATCGGTCCGATGAACAGCGGGTCGTCGAAGAGGTTCAGCACGTCGACGCGCAGCTGGAGCGTCTTGGTGCCGTCGAACCGTTCGGTCTTGGAGATCGCCAGGTCGGTCGTGCGCTGACCGGGCCCGCGCCAGTCCGAGTTGGTGCGCGGCACGTTGCCGAAGGTGAAGGCCGGCGCCTGGCTGAACGCCGCCGGGTTGATCCAGCCGCTGATGGCGCGCTCTTCCTGGCTGCCGGACGTCAACACGTCGACGCCCTCCACCAGATTCGGCCGCTGCTGGCTGCCGAGCAGGTTGGAGTTGTTGCTCGACTGCGAGATGTTGAGCGGGAAGCCGGTCTGGTAGCGCCCGGCCACCGTCACCGTCCAGCCGCCGGCCAACGCGTTGCCGACGCCCGACGTCAGCCACTTGCGGCCGTCGCCGAACGGCAGCTGAACGGTGGCGTTGACGTTGAGGCGGTGAGTGACGTCGAGCAGCGACACGCCGTACTCGCCGTCCAGGTTGTAGTTGTCCAGCGCACCCAGCGCGCGGTTGGAGAACGTGTTGCTCTCGCCGAACTGGTTGTCCTCGAGACGGCTGAAGGTGTGGCTGATGTCGAGCGCGTAGCCGTTCGTCATCCGCTTGGTCCAGCGGGTGATGAGGGCGTTGTAGCGCGCTTGTGCCCCGTTGACGCGGTGCATCAGCACGTTGTCGAACTGCGGGAAGGGGCGCAGCAGCTGGCCGCGGGCGATGGTGGCCGACCGGCTCAGGTTGCCGAACGCCGGGTTGCCGAAGAACGGGTTCGGCACGGTCTGCTGGAGCGCGGTGCCGAGCGCCTGATACTGCGGGTCGAGCTGGTTGATGTTGACGGTGGCGTCCACCGTGCCGCCGATCGGCAGGCGTTCGGACCGGCTGCCCATGTAACCGACAGCGATCGCCATCTCGCCCGGCAGCTCACGCTGCCAGTCGATTGAGTACTGCTGCACGTAGCCCGGCTTCGAGTCCTGGTCCACGAAGTCGATGACGCTGCCGGCGCCGGTGGCGAGCCCGAGCGAGTTGCCCTGCGGCTGGGTGACGCCGTTGGGAAACGGGTTCGAGAGCGTGCCCACCGGCGTCAGCCCGCCGTCGTTGCTGGCGAGGAACGTCGTGACGGCCGAGTAGCCGCGGGCGCCGATCGTCGCCTCGGCGATGTCGGTAATCGGCGGCACCCAGTAAAGGCCGTAGCCGCCGCGAATCACCGTCTTGTCCGTCACCGAGTAGGCAGCACCGGCCCGGGGCGCGACGTTGTTGAGCGGCTGCTGCTGGCGCGTCGGATACCCGTCCACGCCCGCGTACATCAGGCCGCCCTTCAGATCCATCCCCGGCAACTGAATCGGGAACGGCGCGTTGCGATCGAAGCCGACCGTGAAGCGGTCGTCGCGCGCGGCGATGCCCGGCTCGTACTCGTAGCGCAGGCCGTAGTTCAGTGTCAGCTTCGACGTGGCCCGGTAGTCGTCCTGCGCGAAGGCGGAGTAGTAGTCGGTGTAGTACTTCCCGGGCGTTGCCACGTTCACGTCGCCCGACGCGGGATAGCCAAGCAGGAAGCTGGCGAACGCATCGCCGGCGGTGCTGCTCGCCGTGTTCGCGTTCGGCCCTTGCGTGTAGGCCTGGGTGAAGGCGAAGTTGCCGTTGTTGGGCGCTTCCGAATACCCCGACAGCCGCCGGTAGTCCACCCCGATCTTGTACGAATGCTTGCCCTTGAACTTGGTGAGCGAGGTGTTGACGGTGTGTCCTTCGAAGAGGGTGATGTTGTGCGCGCCGTGGCCGATGTTGCTGTAGCCGTTCGTCGTCACTGCCGGGAACCCGCCTGGCGTCAGAACGCTGGTGAAGCTCGCGGGATAGCCGAGCGTGGCCGCGTCGAAGCCGTCGACGTAGTTGGTGCCGTCGCCGAGGAAGTAGTAGTAGCCGTAGCGCACGGCGATCGCCGTCGAGTTGTTCGGCACGATGATCTGGTTCGACGACAGGAAGTGGATGTCGCGGTAGCCGATCGTGCCGGCCGGGTCGGCGGGAATCGTGCCGTGCGGCCCCCAGAACGCCGAGCCGGGTTCAGCCGTGTGCTGGTGGGCATACATGCCGGTGGTCGTCCACCTCGAGTTCCAGCGCTGATCGATCTTCACCGTTTCCTGATCCTGCGGTCCGTCGTCGAGGCTGGCCTGACTGTTGTACGAGCGGCCCGAGGTCGGCATCGGCATCTGCGTGAGCATGTTCAGCGCGATCGGGTTGAGGCGATTGGCGGGAATGACGTTGCCCGGGAACGGGTCGCGGATGAAGCCGGTGCCGTTCGGGTTCGGCCGGGTGGTGAGCGGGTCGTAGATCGTGGTGGCGGACTGCGAGAAGTCGCCGGCACGCTCGCGGGCGGTCGGGAACGTGAGCACGTTGTTCCGCGTGCTCTTCTGCATGTAGTCGTCCTTGCTGAACCAGAAGAACGTCTTGTCCTTCACGACCGGGCCGCCGACCGAGCCCGCCCACGAGTAGTAGTACTGCGGCGGGTTGGGCGTGCCGGCGATCTTGGCGAAGAACAGCTTGCCGGTGCCCCACCCCGGCTTGTTCATGAACAGCGTGCTGCCGTGCCAGGAGTTGGAGCCCGATTTCGCGGTGACGTTGAACACCCCGCCGGCGGCCCGACCCATCTCGGCGTCGTAGGTCTTGAGCTGCACCTTCATGTCCTCGACGCCTTCGGTCGAGGGCACCCATGAGGCGCGGTTCAGCATGTCGGTGATCGACACGCCCTCGATCATGTAGGCGTTGCCGCGCCGCGGTCCGCCGCCGAGCGACAGCAGCGAGGCGCCCGACTGGTCCTGGTAGCGCACGAACTGCGGGTCGCCCGAGTTGATCACGCCGGGCGTGGCGACCGCGGTGTAGAACGTGTTGCGGCCGAAGAGGGGAATCGCGGTGATCTGCGCCGCCGTCATCGTCGTGGCGACGCTGGCCGTCGAGCGCTCGACCACCGGCGCGGTGGCGCGAACGGTGATCTGCTCTTCGAGGGCGCCGACCTCGAGCGTGAAGTCCATCGTGATCATCTGCTGCGTGGCGATCGGCAGGCCGCGGCGCTCTTCGGTCCTGAAGCCCGCCAGCGCCACGCGCACGGTGTAGGTGCCGGGCAGCACTCCAGGGAAGGAGTACTCGCCCACCTCGTTCGTCACGACCGACCGGGCCGCGTTGGTGGCGTCGTTCACCATGGTGACCTCGACGCCGGGCACGATGCCCTGCGCGTCCTTGACCACGCCGCGCATGCCGCCCGTATACGTCTGGGCCGACGCGGCGCCGCTGGCGATCAGCAGCGCGATCGCGGCCACTACACATCGAATGCCTCTACTCGCAGTTCTCATGCGATCTCTTCTCCTGAAAGCGATGCGCATCGTGGCGCGACGACACCCACGTTCCGCTCATCAGCAAGACACGAGCCGTACAAGCGCACGAGGCGCGAGCGAATCGCCTCTGGAAATGCGCAGAGAAGTGGCGATCGAGGGTCGAGCGGCGCGCTTGCGCCGTGAACATTTTTGGCAACGGTCACCGGCGGTCACTTCACAAATGGCGGTGTGGCCGCCGGACGGTTTGACCCTCCGGCGCTGATTTCGCCTGCGTGGAGCGATGCATGACGCGCCAGGCGGCACTCGATCGCCACGCTTGGACCCTTGGGACAAACATGTGCGCTCGCGTGGACGGCCCACGCAACCTTGTGGCTTTCGCGTTCGCGATGGCCATGTTCGTGCGCGGCGGCCGCGTGTGGTCGCGTGATTTGCGGCGCGAAATCGCCGCCGCCGCGACCGGGGCCGCTCTGGCCCCTCGCTTGCTCAACTGGTCGGTACGACCACGAGGTTGTCCTACGCCCAGTCGCGGGTCCTCGCTTCTTTGGAGAGCACCCGAATGTCACGCCGTTCCGTCTTTGCCTGGCTCATGTGCATCGCGCTGTTCTCGGCGACGCTCGCCGCGCAGCAGAACGCCACCTTGCAGGGCACCGTGTACGACGATCAGAAGGGCCTGATGCCAGGCGTCACGGTGACCGCCGTTGAGATCAAGACCGGCCGCCAGAACGTCGAGGTCACCACCGTGGAGGGGCGTTATCAGTTCGAGAATCTGCCGCCCGGTGAGTACACGTTACGGATCGAACTGCCGGGGTTCGCCACCGCGGAGCTCACCGGCATCGAGCTGCTGGTCGGCGCCAACGGGACCGTGCCGCCGGTGACGATGAAGCTGGCGAGCCTCGAAGAAACGGTGACCGTCAGCAGCCAGACACCGCTCGTGGACCTCTCCTCGGCGCGCGTGAGCGGCAACATCGACCGGCGCCAGATGGCGGAGCTGCCGCTGCAGGGGCGCAACTGGATGGAACTGTCGCTGATGGTCAAGGGGATCACGGCGAACAACATCGGCAACACCCCCGGAGTCAGCGACGATCAGTTTCAGCTCAACCTCGACGGCCAGCAGATCTCGCAGCGCATTTCAGGCTCGGGTTTCGGCCAGCCGAAGATGAGCCGCGAGGCGATCGCCGAGTTCCAGATCGTCACCAACATGTACGACATCACGCAGGGGCGCTCGACCGGCGTGCAGGTGCAAGCGGTGTCGCGCTCGGGCACCAACGACCTGCACGGCTCGGCCTTCGGATACTTCCGCAGCGACAAGCTGAACGCCGCCGATCCGGTGCGAGGCGTGGTGCTGCCGTACTCCGACCAGCAGGGCGGCTTCACGCTCGGCGGCCCGATCGTGCGCGATCGCATCCACTTCTTCGGGTCGTACGAATACGAGCGGAACCCCGCCACCGCGGTGCTGACGCCGACGGCGCTGCCGAACCAGAACTGGTCGATGCCGTCGAACACGATCCAGAAGAACTACCTCGCCCGCATGGACTACCAGCAATCGTCGAAGAACAACTTCAGCGCCCGGCTGCAGCGCTGGGAGCTCGACAGCCCCTTCCAGATTCAGAGCGGGACCTCCCACCCGTCGATGGCCGAGCACCAGCGCTACTACTCGACCAACCTGTATGGGACCTGGACGCGGGTGCCGACCAACAACACCACCATGCAGCTGCACGTCGGGACCTCGCGCTTCTCGTGGTACGACGATCCGATTCCGTCGAACAGCCAGCAGCTCTACGATTGGCCGTTCGGCGTGCCCGTGTTCCAGTTCCCGAACCTGTCGCTCGGCGGGCAGCAGAACTTCCCGAACTACTCGTGGATGAAGCAGTACCCGATACGCCTCGAGATGAACTGGCACACCGGCGCCCACGACATCAAGTTCGGCGGTGAGTTCCTGAAGGACCGGCATACCAAGGTGTGGGACCTCAATCGCCGCGGCACGTTCACCTTCAACCGGCAGCCGTCCACGGCCATCCTCGAAGCGGCGTTCCCGGCCGACGCGTGGGACGACCCGGCGCGGTGGGACCTCTCGCTGCTGCAGCCGTTCCTGCAGCAGTACTCGATCTTCTTCCACGACGACTATCTGGTGAACGTGCCCCGCTCCCAGGTGGCGGCGTGGTTCGGCGACAACTGGCGGGTGACGAACAACCTGACGGTGAATCTCGGCCTGCGCTACGACCTGGATTACAACGGCCTCAACCCGCCCGGCGTGACCGATATCGCGATCCCGATCGACAACGGTCGAGACTCCGGGAACTTCGGCTACCAGACCGGCGTGCGCGACCTGAACAACGTCGCGCCGCGTGTCGGCTTTGCCTGGAACGTCGGCGGCAACAACGATCTGGTGATTCGCGGCGGCACCGGCCTCTACTACAACTTCCCGGTGTCGAACGTCACCTACCGGCAGCAGTTCTACAACAACGCGATCGCGGCGGTCTTCCTGCCGACCGGCACGAATTTCATGAAGGACCCGCTCAGCGGCGCCTCGCCGGAAGACTATCTCTCGGGAGCGGTGCCGGCACCGCCGCAGGAAACGACCATCATCGCGCCCACCTACACCGATCCGTACGGGTGGCAGGGCTCGATCGGCTTTCAGAAGCAGCTCGGGCCGCTGATGGGCTTCGACGTGGACTTCACCAGTCTCGACGAGCGCAGCATGGTGCGCAGCCGCGACGTGAACCTGTTCTACGACCCGGTCACCGGTTACAACAAGGATCCGATCCGCTTCGGGCGCCCGAACCCGGCCTGGGGCCTCGACCAGTGGCTGACGAGCGATGGCAAGACCCAGAGCCGGCTGCTCTCGAGCTCGTTCACACGCCGGTACAACAGCCACTTCCAGGCGAGCAGCACCTACACGCTGGCGCTCTCGATGATGGACGACACTACCGGGTTCGGCTATCAGGCGGACAACCCGTTCGACCAGGACGCCGACTGGGCCACCTCGGCCGGCTTCCAGCGCCACACCTTCCGAACCAACGGGATCGTCCGCCTGCCGTGGCAATTCTCGCTGGCCGGCTCCTACTTCTACGGATCGGGCGCGCGATTCAACCCGACGAGCTCCATCCGGCCCTTCAGCAAGCCGGGCACGAACCGCTTGAACATCGGCGCGCCGATCACCATTCCCGCCGCCGTGCTCGATCGCTGGGACGGTCCCGCGGTCATCGCCACCGGGGAGACCTGGACGCGCAACGGCCTGAGCGGCCTGCCGCTGCACAAGGTGGACATGCGGGTGACCAAGACCGTGACCCTCGTCAACGACGTGCGCATCGAGCTGCTCGCCGAAGTGTTCAACGTGTTCAACCGCAAGAACTACGGCAACTACAACACGACGATCACCTCGCCGAACTTCGGGCTGCCCGTCGCCACGTCGGGCAACGCCTACGTGCCGCGCCAGGGTCAGATCGGCGTGCGGTTCAACTTCTGATCCGGACCGGAGAGCGCACATGAGAGCTACTGCTGCGGCGCTGCTGCTGGCTGCCAACGGCCTGACGATTCCTGTGGCGCTCGGCGCGGCGCCTGGAGCGACGCCGTTCCGCGTCGAGGAGGCCACGATCGACAGCATCCAGTCCGCGATCCTCAAGGGCGAGCTGACGTCCACCCAGGTGGTCGAGCTCTACTTGAAGCGCATCAGGGCGTACGACGGCCCGTGCGTCACACAGCCCGACGGCATCCTCGGGCCGTTCTCGACGATTCCGCACGCCGGCCAGATCAACTCGCTCATCACGGTGAACCTGCGGCCCGCGTCGAGGGCGGCGCACGGGCTCGGCGCGCGCAAAGCCCGCAGCCTGACCGACGCGGCCGACAGCGACCCCGGCATGCCCGACGCCCTGGAGGTGGCGGCGAAGCAGGACGCCTACTTCAAGGCCAACGGCAAGCTGGTGGGGCCGCTCCACGGCATCACCTTCGCCATCAAGGACTGGTACGACACGCGCGACATGCGCACCACCGCGGGGGCGGACGCCGGCTACGCCAACGACCGGCCGCCGCGCGATGCCACCTTCATCACCCGGATGCGCGAGGCGGGCGGCATCATCCTGGCCAAGGCCAACGTCGGGTCGGGCATCTCGCGCAGCCCGTTTGGCGGCATCAGCTGCAACCCCTACGACACCGAGCGCTCGGCGGGCACGTCGAGCAGCGGATCGGGCACTTCGGTGGCGGCCAACCTGGTGACCTGCGCCATTGCCGAGGAGACGGGCGGCTCGATTCTGCACCCGACGAAGAACAACAGCGTCGTCGGCCTGGCGCCGACGCAGGAGCTGGTGAGCCGCAACGGGATGTACGGCGCCGGCTACAACACGCGCACCGGCCCGATCTGCCGCACGGTGAAGGACGCCGCCAAGGTGCTCGACGTGATTGCCGGCTACGACCCGAAGGACGAGCTCACCGTCTTCAGCGTCGGC
>Ga0173480_10000013_pt1 | contig 43813 bp, 71 predicted proteins | sample NitcycUS209509C1_FD_122622 | JGI IMG/M metagenome (GOLD analysis project Ga0173480, IMG submission 122622) | Soil microbial communities from Arlington Agricultural Research Station in Wisconsin, USA - Nitrogen cycling UWRJ-S209-509C-1 (version... | ecosystem: Environmental > Terrestrial > Soil... | reverse complement strand
GGTGCCGAGCACCGACCGGCTCTATCGCGAGAAGGGTGCCAACTACCGAGAGCTTGAAAACCAGCCCGTGCGCTACGAGGCGCAGGCGCTGGCGGATGCCTCGATCCATCCCGAGCGCACGTTGCGCCGCGATCGGTTCCACGAGAGCACCAGCCCCGTATCGTTTCAGGCGCTCGATGAGATGCGCGGCGCGCCGACAGCGTTCCCTCTCGGTCGCGGCACCCCGGTCACGCCGGGCGACATCGAGTTCATCCGCAAGGGCCTCAATCAGATCAGCCCCGTCACTGGCGGCCCCGACATCGCCGCCCAGCGCCACGTCAAGCGCGCTCTCGATGATTTCATCCTCAACCCGCCGCAGGGTGCGGTGATGCCGGGCATGGAAGCTGCAGCGCGCGAGGCGACCGCGATCGCTGAGCGTGCGCGCGGCAATCATGGTGCCTACCGACGCGGCGAGTTCTTCGATGACATCCTCAACAATGCGCAGAACACTGCAGGCTCCACGTACTCCGGTCTCAACCTGCAAAATTTCGCGCGCCAAGGTGTGCGATCGGCGCTGCGCCAGACCAAGGGCGAAAGCCCGGCATCGAAGGTCGGCATGAACGACGACGAGATTGCGGCGTTGACGCGCTTTGCTCGCGTGCCGCTTGGTGATGGCACGCTGCGCTATTTCGATCGATTGATGGGCGGCGGCGGCGGACTCGGCGCGGTGGTTGCCGGTGGGACTGCCGGCGGCGCTGCGTCGCAATACCTCGCGGACAATCCCACATGGGGCGGCCTCGCTGGTGTCGCCATTCCCGCCGCCGGTCTCGGTCTGCGTCTGCTGGGCAATCGGCGCGCGATGCAGAACATGAATGATCTCGGCGACATGATCCGGCAGCGTTCGCCGCTCTATCAAGAGCGCGCGGCCACCGCGCCGATGGTGCAACCGCCCGGCGGCGGCACGACAGCGAGCGCGCGTGATGCCATGACGCTTGAACTGCTGCGTCTGCAGGAACGGGGTGTGCCGCGCATCACCGTGACGCCGCGCGATCCGAGGGAGGAATAGCAATGCCGCGCGATGGTTCTGGCATCTACACCCGTCCACCCGGCACGGACGGCATCCCTGACACCACGATCGAGAGCACGAAATACAATTCGTTCGTGGGCGACGTCGAGACCGATCTGAACGCGGCGCGCCCGGTGATCGCGGGCGGCACGGGCGCGAACAACGCGACAGCAGCGCGCGACAATCTCGATGCAGAGCGCGCGATGCAGGTGGTCACCAACTACGACACACATACTTGGGAGGCAGGATCGTTCTATTCCTCCAGTGCCACCGGACAGCAGGCTCCGATCAATGGCCACGCCTTCATGGGCACCGTGCAGGTGATGGATGTCAACAACATCACCATTCAGGCGCGTGATCTCGATGGTCCGACCAGCCCCGGCATTGTCTACGTTCGTCACAAGCGCGCGGGTGTGTGGAGTGCGTGGACGACCGAAGGTTCGATGCAGTTCGTGGAGTTGACCGGCGATACCATGAGCGGCGATCTCACGATCAGCAAATCATTCCCGACGATCTGGCTCAACCGGACGACAGCCGCGCCGGAAGCTGGCATCTACGGCCAAAGGCTGGGCTCGCTTCGGTGGGGTATTTTGCCGGGCTTTGGTGACGATGCCGGCGGCAATGCCGGATCGGATTTTCTGATCCGACGTTTCAACGATGCCGGTGCGTTTAACGGCACGCCGCTGTTGATTGATCGCGCGACCGGACGAACAACGCTCACCGGCAGCGTCGCGCCCTCACTCGCCGTGAAACTCAACGGTGCTGGTGCTGTCGCCACCTTTGAGGACGATAAGGCAGACGGCACCGCCTACATCCAGATCAACTCGCAGGCCGGCGCGGCGGCGTTCGGGACGCATGGCAACTATCCGGCAATCCTCAATCCCGGTGCGCTGGGCAATTACTTGATGCAGTTCGACACCAACAACAACCTCGCCAATCTGAAATCGGGTTTGGTGATTGAGACTGGCTTCGCGTCGCCCGGATTATTGCCCAGTTCAAGCCCCGGCGCCGGCAACGCCACAAAGGGCTGGACGTATCGCTACAACACGACCTACGGCCCGGAGATGTACTGGAACGCCGACAGCTATGGCCGCATCTACATGGGCCAGAACGTCGATGGTACCCTCATCTACTGGACCCGCAGCGGTGTGAGCGTTGGCAGCATCAACATCACCACCACCTCGACCGTCTACGCCACCTCGTCGGACGAACGGCTGAAGGACGATCTGAAATCGTTCGACGCCGGCCACATCATCGATGACACCAAGGTCTATGATTTTGCGTGGAAGGCGACCGGCGTGCGCGACTACGGCGTGGTCGCGCAGCAGGCCAACGCGGTGTACCCAGCCGCAGTCGTCTACGACGAGAAGGCCGACTGGTGGGGCATCGACTACAGTAAATATGTGCCGGTGATCCTGCAGGAACTGCAGGCGCTGCGGGCGCGCGTCGCTGAGCTTGAGGGTAGGCTGGACGTGAAGCCACCATGACCCGCGAGCGCGCAGCGCGCTGGCGCCTGATCGTGCTGCTCGTCGCGGCGCTGATCCTGTTCCTGTCCATCGGTGTCATCTGAGGAGGCGACCAATGACCATCGGTCTGGTGTTCTGGATACTCATGCTGCTCTGGCTGGTGTTCGGTCTGTGGACCGCATGGCCCGGTGTCAGCAGCGGTCAATGGCATCCTCTCGGCGGCTCGCTGCTGCTGTTCATCCTGCTGCTGCTACTCGGCTGGCATGCGTTCGGCCCACCAATTCGCGGATAGCAAAAGGCCCCGGTGGATGCCGGGGCCTCATTTTTAGTCCCGCTCTCGCGGATCGCCGCTGCCGGGCATCCACCACTCTCGCTTCATCCGCCAATACGGCGCGGGCGCGGTGTAGTCCCACGCCACTTCATCCTCTGGTGCTGGCTTGAACGGCGGCGGTGAGATGAACCACCCATCCCGTTTCGGCTCGATGTAGGGATCGGCAGGGGGTGCGCCGGGCACGTACATGGACGGTTGCGCCGTGGCGCTGCCGATCGCGGCGACCAGCGCCGCGCAGATGATGATGGGCTTCATTGTGCATGCTCCTTCACCGGCCACTCGCGCATCGTCGCGATAAAGCCATCCATCGCTTCATCGACAGTCGGCGGCAGCGGCGTGTGCTTGATCTTGATCGTGGCATCTGCCAGCGCGGGCATCACCCGCAGTGCATCGCGTAGTTCTTCCGCCTCTGCGCGCGTGGCGACGCGCTGGCTAGTGCTGAATTTGATCGTCAGGTTGCCAAGCTTAGTTGGGTAGTGGAGTTCAACGTCGAACATTATGCATACTCCTTCGGGATGCCGTAGCGGGTGAGCATGTCGATCAACCGGCTGACGCTCTCAGGCACCTCAGTGTGCCCGTGCGCGTAGCGGATGACGGTGTTGCGGCCGATGCCGAGGATGGCAGCGGCGCGCATGTGGCTCTCGATGCCGAGGGCATCGAGAGCGGCGGTGAACTGTTTCGCGGTCATGGGCGCCTCTCAGTAGTTCGGGACATCGCCGCAGGTGAACCCGGCGGCGTGAAGCTTGGCGACGACGCTGTTGGCGGCGCGCACGGCGGCGCGACGCTGTGGCGCCGCCTCTGGCATGTCGGACGGGATGTTGCAGACGTAGGTGTTGCCCTCGACCGCATCGCGCAGCACCGCGCCCCAGAGCGGTGCGGTGTTTGCGATCTCGGCAACCTCCTCGACCGGGCGGCCTTGTTCCATCATCCCCATCAACTGCAGGGTGACAAAGTGAACCATCGCCGGATCGTTCACCGCGATCGAGGCAATGCCCTCGTCGTCGTCATCGGCCAGCACCTCCGTGATGGCGTCCCAGATTTCGAGCCGGTGGTTCAGCAGCGCGATCTCGGACGGAGAGAAGCGGCTCATCACCGGGCCTCCTGCGGCTTGGCGGCGTACCGCTTGCGGGCGGCGGCGGCCTTCTTGGTGACGTCAGCGCGCGCTGCATCAGCGGTCGGGAAATAGATGAAGGATTGCCCCGCGCCGTAGTCCTTGCCAGCGCGCGTCACGCTGCAGTCGAGCCGGTAGAGCGTGCCGAGAGCGACCATCGCGGGAGACGTGAGGTAGTAGCTGTAGTAGCCGTTCTTGGCGTCGTCAGCGGTGACCGGGCGAACCTCGACCGCAGCGATGCTCCAGCGGTAGCCGATGATGCGGCCCTTGCGGTCGAGTAGACCGAACGCGATGTCGTTTGCTTCGATCTCGATCGGGTTGTGGTAGCGGACTTTGATGTCGGTGTTCATCGGATTGGCTTCCTGTGTGTAAGTGTGGGGTGGTTCAGGCGAACGGCGAGAACGGTGCGCTGGCAAAGTTGCCCTTGATCGGGAAGCGGTCGCCGTGGGTGAGGTGAAAATTCACCTCGTCGTAGCCCGCCTCAAATTCCGCCTTGGCGGCGTCGCGCGTCGAACGCATGCCGTAGTGACAACCGTAGTAGCGGTCGAGCCCAAGCAGGGCGCGCAACTCGCCAGCGCGGCGGTAGTTGCCGAGGCTCTTTTCGCCCTCGATCTGACGGATCGTGATCACGGTGGTGTAGGTGTTCATCGGATTGGCTTCCTGCGGCCGGAATGGCCGTGCCCCTTCTATGCGCCATCTGGGGCAGTGCGTCAACTGGTGCAGGGCAAAAAAAAACACCCCCGCCGGAAGCCAATCGAGCGGGGGTGAGGTGCTGAGCCGGCGTGCCGCGAAGCTGCACCGGGGAGGTCACCCGCTGACATCTTGCAGGATGTCAGTCGGGATGTCAGCCGGATGTCGGCCGGAACGAAATGTTGTCCCGGTGTTGTCTCAGGAATTGGCAAAATCAAGAAACCGCTGCAGCAGAGGCACAACTTGAGTTAGTTGACATTTCCTTGATGAAGGTCCATACCCTTGTATGCCTCTGTACGGCCACAAGCGTAAACGTGCGGGAAACGCCGGTGGCTGTAGGACAACTCTCGCTTTTCTCTGTACGCCGCTGTACGCTCAAATGTGCCTCTATCACCCCGATTTGTTGTCCCAGACAACACCGGGACAACATCGAAAGGAAGCCAAAATGTCCACCTTCACCGACCAGTCCGTCAAAAGCGCCACGACCGGCGACCACCGCATCCCCGACTGTCAGGCGCTCCTGCTGCGCGTCACCGCGAACGGCGCAAAAAGCTTCAGGATGGTCTATCGCTCCAAGATCACCGGCAAGGTCGAAACCAAGACGCTCGGCCAGTACCCTGACGTGACGCTCGCCGTCGCGAAAGCGTGGGTGCATGCGGCGCGCGAGCGCAACGCGAACAACCAGCCGGTTGGCGAGTTCACCACCGCAAAAAAAAACGAGCCGACCGTCGATGAGATGCTCGCGAAGTACGACGCGACCGTGCTGGCACGCAAGCGCAGCCGGGTGCAGATTTTCGTCTCGCTGCGCTCGTTCGTCGCGAACAACAAGTGGGGCGATCTGCCGTTCACGACGCTGACCAAGAGGCAGATCATGGCGGCGCTCGAAGCGATGCCCGCGAAGATGTACGCCAATCAGGTGCAGCACCGGATGTCCACTTGGCTCAAGTGGGGCGTCATCCACGACCACCTCCCGGCCAACCCGATCGCCGGCATGCCGCCGGTCGGCGGCGAGGCTGAGCCGCGCGAGCGCACGCTGAGCGAGACTGAAATCCGCAAACTTTGGGCCGCCTGCCACGATCCGCATGCCTACGACATGCCGCGCGCTTGCGCTGACGTGCTGCTGACGATCCTGACCACCGCATGCCGCCCCGGCATGGCCTGCGGGATGGTCGAGGACGAATTGTTTGGCTTCGCGGATCGTCCTGCAGCGTGGAAGCGCGGCGTCGGCGCGGTGCAAGACCTGCCGCGTGCGCGCATGAAGATGGGCGTGCCGTTCGTGCTGCCGCTCAACCCGCCCGCGCTGGAGATCATCGAGCGTCGTCGCGCGCTGGCCGTCAACGGCGTGCTGTTCCCGACACCGTCGCGCAAGCCGAAGGACAAGAACAAGCCGATGCCGGTGCGCCTGATGTCGAAGATCACCAAGAAGCTGTCCGCGCGTCTGGGCTTCAAGGTGCATTTCACGCCGCACGATCTGCGCCGCACCGCATCCGATCTGCTGTGCCGCGAGTTCAACGCCATGACCGAGGTCAACGCCTTCTTGGCGCACGAAACGACCAAGGGCGTGATGCGGCACTACAATCCGCAGAACCGCTGGAACAGCATCGAGAACAACCGCAAGCTGGCCACCCGGCTGGGCGAGATGCTGCAGGAGATCATCAGTAAGCCGGTCAAGTCCGGCGGTGAGGTTGTCGAAATCCGGCGCGTGGCTTGAGCGGCTTCAGCTTCAGACGATCATGGGGGGAGGCAAGCGATTGCCTCTCTCTTTCCTTTTGCCACGCCGCGATCTCGTCCTCGTAGAACGCCACAGCGTGGCCGCTGATGTTGACCGGGCGCGGAAACTCACCCGCTTCCATCCAATCGTACAGCGTCCTGCGCTTGATGCCGATCATCGGCAGAAGCTCTTTGATGCGGATCATCCTGCGCATCGCCTCGCTCATTGCATCGTGTCCTTCTTTTGCTCGCGCCGCTCGCGCACCTGATCGACCAGCGGCACCATCTTGACCGCCAACTCAACGATGCCCTCCAGCGCCGACATGCGCAGCCCGGTTGGATCGGTGCCGTCCTTCATGCGGTGGCCAGCGATCCAGACCGCGAGCGCGTTGGCCAGCACCGCGCCTTGCGTGTCGCCATCGTGCTTGTTCAGCACCTCGCCGATCTGCTTCATGATTGGGCCGATCGTTGCCGCGTCGGTCATCGCGCCACCCAGCCGTGCTGCTCGACCATCTTGGCGCGCCACCGCTGCAGTTCTTGGTAGATCAGCTCAATCCGGTCTGTGTCTTTTTCGGTTGGCTCGTCGCCCGGCTCCAAGATCGACATGATCGTCGTGAACAGATGCTCGGCGCCGGCCATGTATGCGGTGTGGACGGTCAGCAACACGTCGGGTGGCACCCTATCGCCGGCAACGATGCGGAACGCGGCGAAGCCGGCCGCGACCAGCATGCCCTTGTCGGCCATCTCCTTCATCGCATCCGCGATCTCGCGTTCCTGTTCGGGGGTGAGTGTGGTCATGACCGCATATCCCTCTGCTTGCGCAGGAACGCCACGCAGGCGGCCTGCGCGGCCTCCAGAGTCGTGAAATCGGCGCCCAGCTTGGTGGAGCCGTTGCCGTGCGCGCGGCTGTCAGCGGCGCTCGCTGCGTAGGTGTCGCCGTTGAATGTGACGACGAAGGTCCAAGGCCACACCCCGGCGCCCCACGATCGCGGCTGGCCCTTGACCAGCAACGGCACCGAGTACCATTCGAGATGCTTCGTGTTTGTGTCGCTCATCGCTTGAACCTCTCCACCATGCGCCGCGCCAGATCGAGTATCGCCAGCCCGGCCACCCGATCGTCGGGCAGCAGCGAGATCACGTCGCGCATGACCACCTCGCGCGAGCGCGGCTCGGCCTCGTCGCGCACGCGCACCTTGTTGCAGTCGCACACCACCACACGGCCGAAGCTGTCCTCGACCATCACCCGAAACTCGCCGTGGCGCTTCTCGCCGCCGCCGATCAGCCAGCCGTCATAGGCGTAGTCGGTCGCCTTCACCGTCACCGGGATCGGCACGAACGCGACGTAGTCGAGCAGACGGCGCATGTCGCCATCGGTCATGCCTTGCCCCTCATCTCTGGCTGTCCCTCAAACCGCGCGATCATCTCCTTCATCAGCACCACGACATCGCGCCGGTCTGCACCGTTGCTGATGTAGTTGCAGCGCGCGTCGCCCTTGTCGAATTCGGCGAACGGATAGACCATCATCACGAAGCCCCACGGGCGCTCCTTGCCCTTCTTGTCGCCGTTGAGGATGCCATCGACGCCCTGCGCGAGAGCTTTCATCAGGTCGTATACTTCGGGCTGGATCGGACCATCGCCAAGCTTCTCGGTCATAGCCACGTCTCCAAGATCACCGCGTCGTCGGTCGGCCCCGGCATGAAGCGCGCCAGACCGGGCGGCACCATCGCGCGCAGCGGAGCGGCGTCGGCCGCGTACCAAGCGACCACATCGCTCCACACCTCGCCGCGCGGCATCACGAACGACGCGCGCAGCACATAGCCCTTCGGGTAGTCGCGCGGCTTCTTGTAGATCGTCCATGTCGTCATCACGCTGTCAGCCGGCGCCACGCGATCGGCCGGCAAGCCCGCGATCGTGGCGTTGACGGCGGGCTTCTTGCGCGGCGGCCGGCGCAGGGCGGGCTTGCTCATTGCTTCCTCATCGTCGCGGTGTGGGCGAACGGCGGATCGACGTTGAGCAACTCCTTCATCTCCTCGATGCTCAGTTCGGGCGCGTTCACCGCGATCTGGAAAAGACAGCCGGGATGTGCCTGATCAAAATCGCGGATGTGCTGCAGCAGCATCGGGCCGAGGTCGTCGTCTATCTCGGTGGTGATCATGATCTTCATCGTTCATCCCCGTGGTGAACCGCGTAGTCGTGTGTGACAAAGCCGATGCTGGCATCGCCGCGTTGATGCTCGGCAATCCATAGCGCCTTGTTGCCCTTCGGCTGACGCCAGTCGTCGCGCCAGTGGCCACGAACCTGATGTGCGCGGCGGCGGATAATGTCACCAAGAACCTTGCGCGCGAACACGCCCGGCTTTGCCTTCTGCGGTACGTTGAGCGTGATCACTGAATGCTCAAGGAATTTGCGATAGCTGCCACGCCCCATGAAGCCCCGGCTGGGCTTGACCACCCGTTCATTGACGAGCGGAATTTTGTTGAGCGTCGAGAGGAACATCCAGATGTAGCGCAGCCTACCGTGCTGATTGCGGATCGAGTGTTGGGTATCTTCGGTATAGTCGATGAGTGATTGACTGGATTTGCGCACGACGCAGATGCGATACCCGACATTGTCGCGCTGGTAGCCACGCATGCCGGTGGCCATCTCAGCCCCGGTTCGGTAACCTCGCGACTCGGCATCGGGTTCTATCAGCCTGACCGGCGGGACATTGTTTTCGGTGTCCCACACGAGAGACGTTTGCGAGCATGTTGGTTGCGGTCCGGCACCTCCGGTGAAGGCGCTGCAGTCGAAGCTGGTCTCGGTCATCTGGCGCATCAACCAGCCGAAGCGCACACCCTTGGACGACGCGATGATCTCCTCTTGCTCTGTGCGTCCAATGACGTTGCCGTCTGGGTCCACGGACGCAACTGTTTCGATCCCATTTTCGACCGCAATGGCCAGTTGGCGGCGCGAGAACGCTTCGGCGGAAAACTCCACCCACGTTACGCGGTGTGGCAGGCGCGAGAAATAGCGCATGTTGTCGAGCGCGCGGAAAACACGCTTGCCGACAGCCTTCATGTTGGGCTGTTGACCGTGGCGGGCTTGGCGAAAGACACGGCCAAACATCATGCTGTGCCAGACAAGGTCGATCAAGAAGGCTGTCATGCCGTCATCCAGCACGAAGCGCCGTGCTTCCTGCAGCGAGCGGCGTAGGTCCGGGTTTCCGTACCTTTTGTCGAAGGTGCCGCGATAGAGTTGATCGATCAGCAGCAGGTCGCCGCTCATGGCCGCTCCCGCTCAAGCTGATGCACGACGCTGATCTTCCAGCCCTTGGTCTTGACGTAGGCACGCACACGGTCGCGATCCCATTTCTTCATGTACTTCACGATGTCAGCAGCCTCGACCACGGTGTCATCGTGCAACACGATGCCCGCAAAAAAATGCGGGGCGTCGATGGCGGCGAGGGTTTCGATCATGGCTTCACCTTCGCCTCGCGCCGCAGCTTGCCGACCAGCACCTTGTGTCCCGTCTCAGCGTCGTCCCACGTCGCGTATCGCTGCATCTCGCCATCATGCGGCCCACCGAACACCATCGTCTCAAACAGGATCGGCGGCCCCTCACCGCCGAAGCGGTGGTCGAGCCCGAGAAACACGGTCGAGACATGCTCGCCGGTCGTGATCTCGGTGTGTGCGACGCGCGTGCGATCGTCGGCGCGGCTCTCCTCCATCCAGCGCGCCCACGCCATCAGGTCGCGGCATTTGACCGGGTGCCGCTCGGCATCGAGGATGTACCAGCGCCCTCCGATCATGCTACGCTCACCTCGTTCGCGGCTCCTGTCCGCGTTCTGTTTGACTGACCCATCACCAGCTACTCAGCCGCCCGGTTCGCCGGGCGGTTTTTTCAATTCACGGCGCAGCGCACGCCACACGATCAGGCCGACCAAGCGCGCCAGCCCCTCCTGATTGGGCGCGCCGGCCAACTCATACTCAACATCGGTGCGCTGCATGTTGTCGGGCTCCAGACCGATCGCCCTTGCGATGCGGTGCAGATCATCGAGCGACAACGCGCGCAGTGTTCGGTGCATCATCGTCGTCGTCACGGCCTTGGCATTCATCATTGGATGGTCTTTCGTCAGCTTGAGTTGCTGGACTATCTGCGACATCGCCACGTCCTCCCGTAATGCACCTTGCGCATGTTGTGGCGCTGGCAGACATCGAGGCGCACCGAACGCGAGCGCAGGCGCCGGGACGATGGCGGTGCTGGGGTCAGCCTCACCGTCCCGGCGTTGCTCGCCACAACACTGCGAGGAGCGTGGCGAACCTCGATGGCCGGCGGCAGTTCGCTCACCGGCAGGAAGCGCAGGCGAAATGTGTCGCTGTCCATCCGCTGGGCGCGGATGCCTTCGGTCACGACCGCGCTGGCAACCAGTGGCGGTGAAGCCGGCGTCAGCGCGTAGCCGCCGCCGATCGTCACCACCGGGATGGTTGCCAGCATGATCGCGAAGCGCATGTCACTCCTTCTTGGCCTTCGCTTTGGCCATTGCGTCGTGCCACGCCTGCGCTCTGGGCAGTTCGCGCTCGACGTCAACGTGCTTCTTCTTCTGCAACTCCCAATCATAGCCGAGGGCAGAAGCTGCGGCGGCCAGAGTCGCGTGTTGCGGCCGCTTGGTATTGCCCCTGAACCACGACGCGAACGTGGTCACGCTGACATTCGACAGGATGTGCAACTGCGCTTCGCTGACGCCCTCGTCCTGCACAATGGTTCTGATCTTGTCGATCGCAGGGTCTTTGTCCTTGAACACATAGCTGCGATAGAGATGCATCACACCGCGCGGGGCTTTGCCATTTCGTTTTGCCATCGCTTAATCCTCAACCGTTCACGCGGTAGACGCCCGGCTCGACGCGAACAATTTCCTTGAACCCGATCATGCTGGTGAGCGTGGGTGAGATGGCGTTGCCTTCTGCGCCGAGTTTCTCCTTGATCAGATGGATGTCAGCTTGGCCTTTATTGGCCACCAACACACCCATGATCTTGTCGGAGGTGCGCTTGCCGCCGGGGTGGGATTTCTCGCGCTTCGATGTGCGTGCCGCCTTGGTATTGTCGCGCAGATTTTTCTGCACCGCCCTCGCTTCGGCGTTCAGCTTCTTGCCGGCCCGCGCGGTCACCTTCCATTCGGCGGTGCCGACCGCTTTGATCAGACCGTCGTTGCGCAATTTGTAGATCGCACCGTTGACCGTCGCACTACTTACGCCGATGTCCTTGCCGGCGGCGACGACATCGCGCGTCTTAAAATGTGGATGCCGTTCCATATACATCACGACAAATTCGGTGCCTGATGGCAGCGATTTCAACGCGCCGTTCTCGTCGGCGCCGCCGTGCTTCACCGGCTGGACGTCAACCTCGAAAGATTTTCCGTCCGCGAGGCTGAGCAGATCGTGCAGCACGGAGTGGTCGATCAGCATGGATACCTTGAACAGTTTGCGTTGCGTGGCCATGAGGCTCCCTTTCCTTTCGGTTGAAAGTGTCAGGGAATATGACAGATGACTTTGATTTGTCTATCGAACCTCATGGTACTCATACACCGTCTTAAAGGTCACCGTCATCGAGCGAGTGGAGATGGCGTTCTTTTAGCCACCTGTGCGACGCCTTGCGCAGCTCGATCGGCAGCGCCGGGATCGCGGTGCGCGTCTTGTGCATCGTGGCTTCGGCCTGCTCGCGCGATCTGAATTTGCGGCCGGGGTTGTACTTGGCGAAGAACACGAGCATGGCATCGACATCGTCCTTGCACAGCATCTCGTTGCGCTCGCGGATGTACGCCTGCAACTCTGTGATCTGTTCCTCGTCAGTCATGATCGGGCCGCTCCAGAAATTTCACGCGCGGCAGGGTGATCGGCGTGCTGGCGTCCACGAACACGCCGCGCTTGCGCTCGCCGGTCAGCGACATCCCCTTGCTGTCGCGCTCGGTGTCGGCGCGGCGCATCAGCGCGATTTTCTTGTGATCGCCGCGCTTGCCCTTGCTCTGGAACGACTGGTTAAAGCTATTGTTTCGGACCACCATTAATCACCTCCTCACGATGATACTTGGCAGCGAGCGCAGTGCGGTTCCTGATGCCGGTGCGGTCGTAGACCATATGCAGCATCATCTTGACCGTGCCTTCGGTCAGGTTGAGCAGGCGCCCGATCTCCTTGTTGGTGAGACCGTGGGCGACGTGCGCCACCACCTCGCGCTGGCGCGCGCTCAGCTTGGCGATCGGTATCATGACGATTTGCCACGCACCCGTTCCTCTAATTCGCGCGTCAACTCGGCGATCTCCTTGATGCTCTTGCCGCGTCTGACCAGCGCGGCGCGAAAGATGCGCAGGTTGCTCTGCACCTCGCGTTCCTTCTGCGCGTCGATGCTGCCGCGATGCACCTCGCGCAGCCGTGCCGCGTGTGTCGCCATACGGCGCTTGACGCCGCTCACGCGCGCAGCCTGCGCTCGCGCATCGTCACCTTGGCGATCTCGCAGGTGATGTAGGTGATGGCCTGCGTGATCACGACCGTCTTGCCCGGCTCGGACTTGGCCAGCACACGGGCGCGCTCTTTGGCCTCATCGAGCTTGGTGAAGGTTTCCGTCTCGCCGTGGTCGGAGGAGACGAAGCCCTCGCCATCGAGCACAAAATACTCGCGCATTGCCATCTCAGCCTCCACCCTTGGCGACGTTCTCCAGCGCAGTTTCCATCGCCTGCAGCTTCTCGCGCATCTGCCTGAGTCCGTCCTTCATGAAGGCGTCCATCTTGACCAGCGCGCTGTGCTTGGCCTCCGCTTCGGCCAGCGTCGCTTCGCTCTCGCGCGCCTGCGCCGCGATCACGTTGGCGACGTCGCTCATGCCGGTGATTTCCTCCTTGAGCGCCTTGATCGGATCAAAATCGCTCACGGATGATGTTCTCCTGCGATCAACGCGGCACGGACGCGGGCGGCGTAGTACGCAGCCATCGCCTGATACTCGACGGCCCACTCACGGCTGACAGAATTTCTGGCACGCTCGGCATAATCCGCTGCTGTTTCCTGATCGATAATCATCGCGCGGCGTTGCTGTACTGTAAGCATGTCAGTGAACCGCCTCTGGATAGTCGGCCGCCGCGCGCCGCGCGATGTCGCGCAGTTCGATCGCCATGCGCGGGATCGCCAGCGGATGGCGCAGCGCGGCGCTGATCGCGGTACGCGCGCCGACGAAGAACATCAGCCGGGTGATCGCGATGTCGATCTCATTGAGATTGGTGTCGAGCATTTGCTCGCGCAGCTTTTGCCACTCGCTTTCGAGCAGGCCGCCGTGATTGGGGTGGTGGTGGGACATAGACGGTTTTCCCTCCAATTGTTTGCCGGTGGCGGCGCAGATGCCGCTCGACTGCAGCATCGTTCCAGACCATCAGCCGGCCAGTGCGGATGATCGGCCCCGGAAAGCTCCTGTCCGCGACCCAGCGCATGATGGTGCGCTTGCTGCGGTTCAGGCGCTCGGCGATGTCCTCAAGGTACATGGTCCGCCGCTCGCGTTTCCATCTGGCGGTTCACTGCGTCCACCAGCTTGCGATATTTGGTGCTGTCGTATTTTTGCAGCGCCGCGAGGTGCTCGGCGTTGGCAGTGATCCATTCGTTGATCAGATCGACGGTCGGACAGGCGCGCACGTAGGCCATGAGCAGTTGCGCCCACGTTGACCACGTCGCGTCGCTGTCGTCGCCGCGCGTGATCTCGAACGGCTCGCTGGCTTCCGCGGTAGCGGCGGCCGAGGGCTTGTGGGTGGTCTGTTCCGGTTCGTCGGCAAATGGCTTGAAGGTTGGCGGCTTCGGTTCAGACTCGCGCAGCACCTTGGCCTCGCCGGCATTGTGGATGATGATCTCGTCAGGCTTCAGGTCGATCGTCTCGCCCTCGAATGTCATGCCCAGCAGCACCTCTGGCAGATGACGCCGCCCCCAGATGCGCGCACCGGAATAGCCGAGTTGCTGTTCAGGCTGCGTCTCCCAGACTTTGTTGGCGGTTTTCGCCTTGGCGAGTTCGACCGTGACCGTGCGCGGCGTGGCCTCGCTGCGCAGACGCGCGCTCACGACGACTGCGGTGGCGATACCATTGCCGTCGCGCACGTAGTCGTAGCTGAGCCGGTCAGCGAGGAACCCGGAGATGTTGAGCAGCGCGGCACAAAGCTGGCCGTCGAAGAACAGCCGGTTCTGCACCACATGACAGTGGCCCACGGTGGCGAAGAAATTCAGCCCCTTGTCGCGGCAGAACGCCATCAGCATCCAGCAGTCGGCCGGGCTTTTCTGGAAATGTTGCGGGATCAGCCGCGAGTTGGCGACGTCCTTGGCCAGCGCCATCAACTCGCGTGCGTCGGACGGCAACTGCACCGCAACAGCCGTGCCGGTCGGGCGGGTTTGCTCGTTCATTGCATCTTCCTCCGCATCGGTTTGGCGGTGCCGGTCTCGCCCGATGCCGTGCAGGTGTAGCGAACCTGCCCGTCCTCAAGCTCCTCAAAGCGCATGTCGGCAAAGCAGGACGAGCACATCACATGCTCGCCGGTCTCACCCGGATGCCAGAGCACCAGCGCCAGTTCATGCCACTCCGCGTCGTGCGGTGTGGCCTGCAGCACGGGGATGCCCTTGGCGGCGCTCATTCCGCACCCGCTTGCGGCTCGGCATCGTACTCGGCGCATGCGCGCTGCAGATCGGTGAGCAGTTGCTCCAGCGCGGCTGAGCGACGCTTGGCCGGCACCTCCTTGATCGATGCGATCAGCGTGCCGACGCGCTTGCGGATGTCGATTGATTTTTTCATTGCCGTGTCATCCTCTCTTCCGGTTCGGTGTCGTACAGGCTCTCGACAAAATCGTGCATCAGCTTGCGGATCACTTTCTGATCGGCGGGGTCCATGTGGATCAGACCCATGGTGATGCACTGGATCATCGCGACGATGCAGTCACCGATATTGGTCTCACCCCGCAGCGTCTCGTGGACCCGCACCGCAATCGCGTTGATGCGCGCTTCATGCTCGGTCGGGGTCACGCCGCCTTCTCCTCGATGGTGACCGCGCCGTTGCGGGCACGCTTGATGCTGATCGCGCCGTAGCTGACCCGGCCCATGTCGTCGGGCAGGAACAGCTTCACGTCTTTTTTCGCTTGCTCGTGAATGCCGTGGGTCTGACGCGAGGCGGCCCAGACATCGAGCGCGCTCTTGATCGCCGGCACCCAATTCGGTGGCTGGCCACCGTCATCCGCGTTCAGGTCGATCGTGCGCCAGCGGTCCGGCGGGACCGGCGGAGCCGGGGCTGGGCTGGGCGGCTCGCGCCGGGCGACGTAGCCGTGGAACTGGCTCAGCACGTCGAGCACGCCGGCCTCGTACACCTCGTCGCGCTCGATCTCGTAAAGCTGCGGCGCCGAGTTGCCCTGCTGGACAACCAGCCAGCCGCGCGCAGCGGGCCGGCAGTGCATTTGCAGCACCACCTGCGGCCGATAATAGTCGATGAAGCCGAGGCTGCTGCCGACCGTCTGTGCGTCGCTGAAGGGGCCCAGCACTTTGCACTCGACCACCGCGTCATCGAACGGCCGAAAACCGTCGAGCGTGGCGCCCAGCGGCAGCGTGGGGTGCTTGCAGAAGCGCCCGCGCTCGGTGATCTCGCGCCGGGTGGTGCGCTCGATCCAGTCCAGCACGAGCGGCTCGCAGTGCTTGCCGTGCTGCACCGGGTACACCTCGCTCAAATCCTCTGGTTCGGCCGCGCCGGTCAATTCCAGCCAAAGCTGAAACCGCTCGGCGCCGCTGCCGTGCACGATGCGAGGCGCGATCGAGCCGGTGATCAAACCCTTGCGATCGGGTGAAAGCATGCCGTATCCGCCCACAACTAAGGGATGAAATCGGTTGCAGCGTGAAACTGTAGTTTCGGCTCGTGACGCCGCTCCACACCCCGGCGGCTGATCGGAGTATATGCAGGACTCACGCGGGATGAGGAGTCGGGTTTTCCCCGAAAGTGCTGCGGCACTGCGCCAAGCGGTGATTGTGGCGAGGTGATGAACAATTGTGCTTGACTCCGCCGCATAAGATTTTGCAGTCGCCGCAAACCACTGAGTCGCAAGCGTTTCCACAGCGGAAAGTTGAAACGCGAAATGTGGCGGGCGTGAAATGCACCTTAAAGGTATTAGTGTGCCGATCGTCTAAAAGACCGCTGTAAACCGGGTGGTTTTACGGTTCCTGTGTGTCCACTTGCAACCCACCGTTTTCGCGCTTGAGATTTATTTTTGGATAGTATAGGCGCGCGACCAGCGCATTGTTTCCGCTCGATTATTTCAGCGCGCGTGAATTTGACAGCGCCGCATCCGTTTCCATCATGGGGTACCAACCAACGAGGTTGGAGCACCCCAATGGACAAGCGACATCTGCGCAGCGCCCGCCATGTGATCGGCGCGCTCGGCGGCATCGGCGCGGTGGCCGAGTTGACCGGCAGTCTGCGCACCGCCGTGCATAACTGGCGTGCCGCCAAGCGTTTCCCGGCATCGGTCTACAAGGTGATGACCGAGGCGCTGGCAGAGCGCGGCGCGACCGCGCCGGCTGCGCTGTGGAGCCAGAAGGAACGCCGGCTGGACATCGCGGCGTGACATGGTCGAGAGGCAGCTTCACCTATTCAAGGGCAAGCGCCAGCGTGGCGAGCGGTTGCCGTCGCCGAAAGAGTTCAACGTGCATGTCGCGCTCGCCTCGCTGCTGCGCCGCACGATCATGCCGCAATGGATTTTCACCCACATCCCCAGCGGCGAGAAGCGCGACATCGTCACCGCGTCGCGGCTGAAGGCGATGGGCGTGATGCCGGGCTGGCCCGATTTTTTGTTCGTCGGGCCGGGGCGCGTGTTCTTTCTCGAATTGAAGCGCAAGGGCAGCGGGCGGCCGTCCGAGGATCAGCGCGACGTCGCCGCGCATGTGATGGCGTGCGGCTGCGGATACCTGATGACCGACGACATCGAGGACGCGATCGGGACGCTGCGCGACATGGGCGTCGTGCGCGCGACGGTGAGCGCATGACACCGCTCGCCGCCCACCTCGCCAAGCAGTTGGTCGCGCGGCCGAAGCATCGCGTTGGCGTCTGGCGTGAACAGCAAAACCTGAACAACCTACGCAACACGCTGCACGACATCCATTGTTTTGAGGTCACGGAATGCCTCGACGTTGTCGTGGACACCTACAGGGGGTTTAAGCGAAAAACCACCGAACAATGCGAGGAGGTGTTCGAGACATTCTCCTTCCTCCCCGCGCCCAAGACGTGGATTGAGTGGCTGCATTTCAGCGGCAATCGCATCGGCATTGCCATCGAGCAACGAGATGATGGCCTGATTAACGAGGCTCCGTTCCCCGGAAAGCAGACGGCCGAATGCACGTTTTTCGATAGCGACGGGGCCGTTAATATCGGGCTGATCTCGACCGAGAGCGGGGACTATTACCATTACGGTGGCGATCAGTATTGGCCGAATTGGGTTCTTAAGGGCACGAGCGGTGCCTACCCCGCCCCCGGTTTTCTCGCGTTCACCCAAGTCATGCTGGTGCTGATCAACTCACCGAAGATCATCGGCCGGCGGCAGTTCATGCCCAACGTCGGGCTGGAGCGGCGGCTGACGCGCGGCTTCGGTGTTGGCAAATTTCCGCTGCATGCGTGGACCGAGATCAGGCTGGAGGTGAACAAGCCGATCGAGATTGACGATGGCGAGCCGCACGAGGCGCACCTGACCGGCAAGCGTGCGCTGCATTTCTGCCGCAAGCACATCCGCATCCGCAATGGACAGCTTGAGTATGTCTGCGCACACTGGCGCGGCGATCCCGCGCTCGGCATTAAACGGTCGCGCTACACCGTGACGCCAGCGGTGAGCGCATGACCACGCAGCGCCACCGCGAGTTTCAGCAGCGGCTGGTGTTGTCCGCGCCTGCGGTGTTTGCGGTCGGCCTGCTGCATCACTATCGCGGCGAGAGCGTCGTCATCCCCGGCCTGCAGATTGCGCCGACTGCGGATGAGCATCGCAACTATGTCGATGGCGGTGACCTGTTCGTCGTGTCGGAGATGAAGCGGCGGCGCATCGAGGTGAAGCGGCTGTCATGCAATTTCACCGGGCCGGATGACTGGCCCTACGGGGCCGAGATGTTCATCGGGCCGGTGGCGCAGACCGATCGGCTCGACGCGCGTGGCGCGGCCGAGGCGTATTACTCGGTGTCGAACGACTACGCCGCTGTCGGGCTGATCAAGCCGGCGTCGAAGCCCAAGTGGTATCGCAAGCATGTGCCGAACCGGCTCACCGGCAACGTGGTCGAGGTTTACGCCTGTCCGCTGGGCGAGGTGACGTTTGAGCGGCTCGCGCCGCACATCACCCAGATGATCATCACGATCGCGCCGAGGGATGCAGCTGATGCCGAACGCATCCTCGCGCAAGTCGGCAAGCTGCTCGGTGCGGCATGACGGTGAGTGAGATTTTCGAGCAGAGCGCGGCGCGGTTTGCGGCGCGCTTCACGCAGTACCAGCCGGTGCCGCGATTGTTCGGCCGGCGGCGCGTGACGCTGGAGCGGGATTGCGTGTGCGATCGATGCAGGGAGGCGGGAGATGGCGCAAGCGCGAGGCTACGAGCCGAAGGCGTCGTTGACGCATGAAGAAAAACTGCGCGTCGCCTATTGGCATTTGATCGGCGGCTTCGCCCAGCACGATCTGGCGGCGCTGTTTCATCTCAATGCCGGGCGCGTATCCGAGGCGGTGACCGAGGTGCGCAAGGCGCTCGGCTGGCCGAATGGTGGAGATACAGCATGAGCATGCTGCTCGAACACGGCACGGTGCTGAGCCGGCTGAAGGTGCAGAACGTCGTGCAGGCGGCGCAGGCCGATCTGCATCTGTGCGAGGCGAAGCGGCAGGGCAAGGCGGATCGTGAGGCGCTGTATTCATTCGCGCGCTCGCATGTGGTGCGGGCGCGCTCGATCGAGCATCTGATTGCGCTCGCCTATTTCGAGCCGTGGGCGGCGGCGCACACCGACAAGCATTCGACGCTGGTCGTGTACCGCGATCGTGAACTGCTGCGCGAGGCGCTGGTCGCGCTGCTGGAGGGTGAGCCATGTGGTTGAAAACCAGAGAACGCCACCTGATCAACGTGGATCACATCGAACGGCTGATCCCCGGCGAACCGCAGGGAGTGCGGGCGGTGATGGTCACCAGCCGTGACCACGTTCTCGCGGATGACTGGCCGACCATCCAGCGCAAGCTCGGGATTGAGCCGGCTACGCCCAAGGCAGGGTGACCACATGATGCCAGTACAGGGCAACGTCATCTCGCTGCTGCGTGCGCAGTGGATGGCACAGGCCGAGAAGGGCGCGCAGGGCAAGCTGGTGCCGAATTTAAACAACGCGATGCTGGCGTTGCGCGGCGACCCTGACGTGCGCGACGTCTATGCGTTCGATCAGATGCAGCACACGGCGGTGATGACGCACGAGATTGGCTCGATCAAGACGTGCTCGCGCCGCGTCACCGAGGTGGATGTGTGCAATCTGCTGGAGTGGATGCAGCGGCAGGGCATGCCGTACATGCGGCTGGAGACGGTGCGCAGCGCGCTGGCGACGCGGGCGCACGAGAATGCATTTCATCCGGTGATCGATTACCTGATGAGCGTGCAGCATGACGGTGTCGAGCGATTGTCGTCGTGGATGACGATTTATCTCGGCGCCGAGTTGAGCCCGTACAATGCGAGCATCGGGAAAATGTTTTTGGTGTCGATGGTGGCGCGGGTTATTCGGCCGGGCTGTCAGGCCGACCACATGCCGGTGCTGGAGGGGCCGCAGGGAATTTTAAAATCGAGTGCGTGTCGCGTGCTGGGCGGCGAGTGGTTTAGCGATCATCTACCCGACATCACGAGCGGGCGCGATGTGTCGCAGCATCTGCGCGGCAAGTGGCTGATCGAGGTGGCCGAGATGCACGCGATGTCGCGCGCCGAGGCGACACTGCTCAAGTCGTTTGTGTCGCGCTCGGTGGAGAAGTATCGGCCTTCGTATGGCCGGCTCGAAGTAGAAGAACCTCGTCAGTGCGTGTTCGTGGGGACGACGAACATGGGACAGTATCTCAAGGACCCGACCGGCGGGCGTAGGTTCTGGCCGGTGCGGACTGGTGTGACCGGGCGCATCGAGCTTGATTTGCTGCGCGAGTATCGCGACCAGTTATTTGCCGAGGCGGTGGAGGCGTATGGCAACCACGATCCGTGGTGGCCGGATGCGCAGCTTGAGGGTGAGTTGATCAGGCCAGAGCAGAGCGCGCGCTACACCGGCGATATCTGGGAGGACGTGATCGAGAACTATTGCATCGTGCGCAACAGCGCGACGGTGCGCGAGATTGCGGTGCATGCGCTGGGTCTGTCGATCAAGGATTTGCGGCAGGAACACTCGCTGCGCATCGCCTCGATCCTGCGCGACATGGGCTGGGAGCCGAAGCGGTCGGGCCGGAAACGGTGGTGGGCGCGGCCGGGTAATCATGGCGAAACACCGTCACCAACCGTCACACCGTCACCCGAGAATGAGGATTAATTGTCACGGTTTTGACCGTCATGACCGTCATTTGGTGACGGTGTGACGGCATGTGACGATTTACCCTTATATAGACTTAATGGACTTGTATTATGCCCTATATAGGGATTGACCGTCACACACCGACACACCGTCACAGGTCGGATTTTTGTGGTTGTCGGGAATTAAAATCGGGTGTAGGCCGCGAATTGGCGGTGCTCGATGTCGAACATGAAAGTGGTCAGTCTGGTCGGCGCTGAAATCGATCAAGCACGTCGAGTTGCGCTCACCGATCTGCACCGCGTTCAGCAACAGCTTGTCGAGACAATTTCCATCGTCGCAACAGAGGTCGCTGCGCTCGGCGAGCGCGTTGCTGCGCTGGAACGCGCGGAACTATCGTAAATGGCGAAAGCACCGATCGATATCCGGTCATTGGCGCGACAGCACACCGACACCGCGCTGCGCGTGCTCGCGCAGATCGCGTCGCACGGCGAGAACGAAGGCGCGCGCGTCGCCGCGTGCGCCCATCTCCTCGATCGCGGCTACGGCAAAGCACCGCAAGCGCACACTGGCGAGGACGGTGAAGGCGACATCCGCGTCACCATCCGCCACATTGTGCAAGGCATCACCAACGCACCAGCGACGCTCGCTGCGCCAAATGGATCAGCGCACCAATTGGAGCACGCGAAGGATGAGTAGCATCGCGCGTTGTTGTCCCGGTGTTGTCTCAGGTGAGAGTAGCGTGTCACTTATGCCTGCGCTGCAGGCACATCTTGCATCAAGCTACATTCTATCCGAGAACGTAGCGCACTCGATCGAGCGATCGAGTGCGTGTTGCGTCGAGCGTGCTGCGTCGCGCGTGCGTGCGTCAGGTGCATGCGTGCGTGCGCAAGGCGCGACGTCAGGGCTGGGCAACTCCCACCCCACATCGATCGGAAAAGGTACCAATCAAACAGCGGGAGGTGCGAGGCCAACTCTCATCCGCCGACGCTGTCCGCGCTGCAATCTCGATCACGACGCGCGCATCACGCCATCGCGCTCGCGCGGCGCCGCGTACTGCACGTCATGCTCGCGCGTGATCAACGCGCGCTACATGCAGCGTCGTCGCGAGAAGCTTGCCGCACTGCGCCGCGCTTATCGTGATCAACAGAACACGCGCGCAACCGCCCCCCGTTTCGTCGCGCGTGTGGCCACCGTGCTTGAACATCACCTGCACGGTGGCCAACCATGACTGTGGACTGGAGCAACTGGCTCACGCTCACGCCGCAGCAGCAGAATGCGTTGTGGGCGCAGTATCGCCAGATCATCTCCGCCGAAAGCCAGCAGGCGCGCTTCAACAATTACAAGCGCCTCAACGACGCGCTCTACGGAGTGCGCTGATGATTATCACACCCAACGAATACATCCGCCGCCTCTGGGCCGCAGCCGCCGAGATGCGCGGCTTCATGCCCGACGACAAGGTCCGCGACACTTGCCTCATCGCGCTCGACATGAGCGGCCAGCCGTTGCGTAGGGACGATGTCGAGCATGTCATCCGCTGGGCGCTGCGCGGCAAAGACCCGTTCGGATTTTCGAGGAAACACCTCGATGCCTGACATCAACCTGCCGCACAACAACTGGCTCCCGCGCAAGCATCAATTCGCGATCTGGAATTATCTCCAGAACGGCGGCCTGCGCGCGATGGCGGTGTGGCACCGCCGTGCCGGCAAGGACGAAATCTGCTTGCACCACGCCGCGACGTCGATGTTTAAGCGCACCGGCAATTATTGGCACTGCCTGCCCGAATATAACCAAGCCCGCAAAGCCATCTGGACAGCGGTGAACCCGCACACCGGCATCCGCCGCATTGACGAGGCATTTCCGCTCGCGCTGCGCGACAACACCAACGACCACGAAATGTTTCTCCGCATGAAGATGGGCTCCACATGGCAGCTCATCGGATCAGACAGATACGACGCCACCGTTGGTGCCGGCGTCGCCGGCATCACCTACAGCGAGTGGGCCCTCGCGAACCCATCCGCGTGGGCCTACCACCGGCCGATGGTGGAGGAGAACAACGGCTGGGCCGCGTTCATCACCACGCCGCGCGGGCGCAACCACGCCAAGGCGATGTTCGATCACGCGGCCCGCACCCCAAGCTGGTTCTGCGAGCGCCTCACCGCGCTCGACACCGGCACACTCACCGCCACGCAACTGCAGGAGGCTCTCGCCGAATATCAGGCGCTCTACGGCGACGATGTCGGCAACGCGCAGTTTCAGCAGGAATACATGTGCGACTGGCACGCCGCCATTCTCGGCGCGTTCTACGCGCTGGAGATGGCCACCGTCAGGAACGAAGGCCGCGTCACCGACATCGAAGCCATCCCCGACGAGCCCGTCCATCGCGCGTGGGACTTGGGCGTCGGTGACGATACATCGATCTGGTTTTTCCAGCCGCACGGCGCGCAGATTTTCATCCTCGATCACTACGCATCAAGCGGCGTCGGGCTCGAACACTACGCCGGCAAGATCGAGCAACTCTACGACACCCACGGCTGGAAGCATGGTGACGACTATGTCCCGCACGACGCAAAGATCAAGGAATGGGGCAGTGGACGCACGCGAGTTGAAACTATGCAGTCGATGGGACTGCACCCCATGCTTGTGCCTCATCATTCTCTCGACGACGGTATCAACGCTGTCCGACGCACGCTGCCCCTTTGCGTATTTCACCCGCGCACAGAGACGGGCGGCCTTGACGCGCTTGAGCAATACCGCCGCGAATGGGACGACGAAAAAAAGGCGTTCCGCGCCAACGCCGTCCACGACTGGACGTCGCACCCGGCCGACAGCTTCCGCTACCTGAGCATGGCGTGGCGCAAGGCGCCGCCAAGGAAGGTCAAGGAGCCGCCCAACCCGTACTTCACCGGCTGGGTGATCCCGCCGCCGCCTGAAAACCGGCAGGGGATGGTGCTGTGAGAGCCCACCCGGTCGAGAGAGCCCACCCGGTCGAGAGCATGACTGTTGCCGAGCGCAACAGGTACTTCGATCAAAAGGATCGGGAGTTTCGCGAGTTTTGCCGCGATCTCGATCGGCGCGCTGATGCCGCTCTCAAGAGCGGTAAAAACCATGTGCTGAGCCCAAACTACGACGTCTGCACGCGCTGCAAGCGCACGTTTCACGATCTCTTGGACCACGAGGTCATCGAGTGTGAGGGCGCGCCATGACCAACGACATCGCCACCCTCACCGATCGCATGCGGACCTGTGCGGCGACCATCCTCGCCGAGAACGCGCAGCACGAACACAAGATGCGCGCGATCCGCGACGCCGCCGATCTGCTGATCGACGCGAGCAACCTGCTCGCCGAAAAAATTCCCGTGCCCGATCTCGGTGCGCCTGTGCAAATCCTCGATCCGCCGCAGCCGGTCAGCATCGTGGCGCCGGATGACCCGTCATGGATCGCACCCGGCGGCCAACTGCCGACCATCAAGCATGGCACGCGCTCGCCGCGCGCCTGTCCGCAATGCGACAGCCGCGCCAACAAGCGCGTCTACCGCGACGGCAGCAAGCTGATGCTCGCCTGCCCGGTGTGCGGCAACGCATGGCAATATCGGAGCGCGGCATGAGCGACACCTCGCGCCCACCTTCGCCAGCGGATGACGACGACATCCGCCACGATGATCTCGAGTTCAACCCGCAGCTTGAACCGAAAAAGTCGCGCGCATGGCTCAATCTGCTGATCGAGAGCGAGAAGGCATTCGAGGACTGGAACAAGCACTGCGACTACATCGACAAGCAGTACGCCAACAGTCAGCGGCTCGCCGACCGGGTGCGCGACAAGGAATTTCAGATGTTCTGGGCCAACACCGAGGTGATCGGCCCATCGATTTACGCCAAGCCGCCCAACCCGGTCGTGGTGCCGAAATGGAAGGATCACCGCCCGGTCCCGCAAGCCGCATCCGAGGTGCTGGAGCGGTGCGTCACCGTCGCGTTCGATCTCGCCCACATCAACGAGTTGATGCTGCAGGTGCGCAACGATGTCGCGCTGATCGGACGCGGCGTCGCGTGGTGCCGCTACGAGCCGAAGGGCGAAGGCTACGACTACGAAAAGGTCTGCATCGATTTCAAGCACCGCAAGGATTTCCTCCACTCGGTCAGCCGCAACTGGTCCGAGGTGACGTGGGTGGCCGGCGCCAGCTACCTCACGCGGCAGGAAGCCAGAGACCGTTTCGAGCCGACCAGCGGCGATGCCTACAAGGAAGCCGAGTACAAGGTCGATCGCGACATCAAGGAGGTTGGTGGCACCGACAACCGCGAGCGCGCCAAGTTCTGGGAGATTTGGGACAAGGCCAACAAGCGCGTGGTGTGGGTGGCCGAGGGCGTCGAGGACATTCTCGATGAGGACGACCCGCACCTCGACTGCCAGGATTTTTTCCCCTGCCCCAAGCCGGCCTACGGCACCCTGCAGCGCGGCTCACTGGTGCCGGTGCCTGACGTGCTGCAGTACCGCGATCAGCTTGACGAGATCAATTTGCTCACCGCGAAAATCCACGCGCTGAGCAACGCGCTGGAGGCGAAAGGCTTCTATCCGGCCGGCGGCGCCGAGTTGGGCGACGCGATCCAAGCCGCGATCCAGAACAAAACCGCAGGCCGGCTGCTGGTGCCGATCAGCAATTGGGCCGCGTTCGGCGGATCGAAGGAGGTCATCATCTGGATGCCGATGGCCGAGATTGCCCAAACGATCACGGCGCTGGTCGAGCTACGCAAGACCATCATCACCGACATCTATCAGATCATGGGCCTGTCCGACATCATGCGCGGCTCGACCGACGCGCGTGAAACACTCGGCGCGCAGGAATTAAAAACGCAGTACGGCTCGACACGCATCCGCGACAAGCAGGAAGAACTGGTGCGGCTCAGCCGTGACTTGGTCACCATCACCGGCGAGATCATCACCGAGAAGTTTGATGAGGTGACCATCATCGAGATGAGCCAGACGCAGTTGCCGACAGCCAAGATGCAGCGCGACATGGCCAAGCAGTTGAGCCAGCAACTCGCACAGCAGACCCAGCAGTTGGCGATGGCGCAGCAGATGATCCAGCAGCAGCAGGCGCAGCAACTGCCACCGCCGGGTGGACCGCAGGGACCCCCTCCCGGTGGAGCACCGCCGGGCGCGTCTCCACCCGCGTCCGGCGCACCTCCCGGCCAGCCGCCCGGCCAAGACCCGATGCAGGCGATGCTGGCGCAGGGACAGGCGGTGATCGATGAAGGCCACAAGGCGCTGAAGAAGGTTCTGGAGGCGCCCACCTTCGATCAGGTGATGGCGCTGTTCGGCAACTCGCGCATCAAGGCGTTCACGCTCGACATCGAGACCGACAGCACCATCCAAGTGGACGAGAACGCCGAGAAGCAACGCCGCGCCGAGTTCATCGCGGTGCTGGCGCAACTGATCCCGCAGTTGACCAACATGGTGGTGGGCGATCCCAAGACCGCGAATTTCTGCGGCGAGGTGCTCAAGTTCGCCACCGCGCCTTACCGCGCCGGCCGTTCGCTCGATGGCGCGATCGATGACTTTGTCGAGCAGATGAAGGCGCGCGGCGAGCAGCCGCAGGGGCCGGACCCGGCCACGGTGCAGGCGCAGACTGCGCTGCAGATCGAGCAGATGAAGGATGCGCGCGAGCGCGACAAGGACAAGGCCGACGCACTGCTCAAGACGCAGGACCTGAAGCAGCGCGACGAGCACAAGAAGATGGAAATCGCCAGCAAGGAGCGCATCGAGCGCGCCAAGATGGACGCGAGCGGCCAGCAGGACGCCGCCAAGGCCAATCAGGTGAACCTGAAGGCGATGGCCGATCGCGAGAAGCATCAGGCCGACATGATCGGCACGCAGGCCGAGATCATGGCCGAGCGCGAACGCATCTCGATGGAGCGCGTCGCCAATCAGGACAAGATGAACCTGCAGCGCCAGCAGTCGCAGATGAAGGGCAACGACATGATGCAGCGCGCCAATGAGCGGCGCGCGATGCAGGCGTTCAAGATGAGCCAGCCGCAGCGGCCGCCCGGAGGGATGGGACCGTGATCCACGGCGACCGCATGGCGATGTACGCGCTGGTCACGATCGCGGTCGTGAGCCTCGCGGTCGTCATGCTGGTGAGGATGCTGTCATGAGTTGGCGCGACAAAATCGCTGCCGTGCTCGCCGGCAAGATCGGTGGTCCGACGCCGGGCGGCATCCACGTCTATCACTCGTCGCCGCACGATTTTGATCGGTTCGAGAACCGGCTGCTCACTGGCGAAGGCGCCAACGTCTATGGCGCCGGGACATATCTGGCCGAGAACCCAAGGGTGAGCGGGCAAGGCGGAACGTACTGGAACCAGTTCCTCGACCGCATGGAAGGCCCCGACCGCGTGGGCGGAGGCAGACTGCGCGCGCTTGATTTCGACCGCGCGAAGGCGATCGAGAGCGCACAGCGCGACGTTACCGATTGGAGGAACAAGGCAGTCCCGGCTGACCCGGCTTACGCGGCAAAGATGCTCAAGATGCGCGAGGACGAGCTGCGCCTGCTCGAAAGCGGCGCCCCGGTCGGCCCACGCACCTACGAGGTGAATTTCAAGGCCAAGCCCGAGCAGCTACTCGATTGGGACAAGCCGCTGAAGCAACAGCCGCAGGTGCTCGACACGATCCGCGACCGCTTCGTGTATCCGTTCAAGCCGGAGGAAACCGGCGCGAGCGTCTATACCGGCTTTGTCAGCTACCCGTATGGAATGCCCGGTACCACGCGCGATCGCGCCAAGCAGATCATCTCTGACAAGCTTGGCGAAGCTGGCATCCCCGGCATCCGCTATCTCGATGAGGGATCGCGTGTGCCGCCGCCGTCACCGTTGGCGCAGGCATTGATGAACCGCGCCAAGCAGGCAAATCCTGAACTGGAGCAGTTCAAGCCGACGCACAACTACGTCGCGTTCGATCCCTCCAAACTCGACATCATGGCCAAGTACGGCGTGATCGGCGGCGTGCCGCTGGGTGCGAGCGTCGTGCAAGACAACTACGGGAGCCAGTGATGTTTGCCACCGGACTGCCGTGGCTGCGACCGGGGCCAGAGCGATCCGAGACGTGGCGCATGGGCGACGTCGCCTCGCCGGCCGACTACGATCCCGATGTCGTGCCCTCGATGCATGATCGCATCCGCGACTATCAGCGCAGCCCGGTCGGGCAGATGCAGCGCGAGTATCGCGCGGCGCCGAAGGATGTCTGGAAGAAAAACGATCCGATCCCCGGTCTCGGCGGCACCACGCAGGCGCAGATCGAGGCGTCGGGCTTTGATCTGCCCGAGCGCGCGCTCAAGAGCCTGATGTGGGGCGGCCCGGCCGACGCTGCGATCGGTCTGGGCACGGGCGCTGCTGCGGCCAACCTGCTGCCGCCACAAGCACGCATCCCGGCGCGCGTCGGCCTCACCGCTGCCGGCGTGATCGGTGCGCTGATGGACCCGGCCGAAGCTGCATCCGCCAAGGCGGTTCTGAGCAGCACGGACGTGCTCGATCGGCTCAAGCCCGGCGTGGCGGAATTTTGGCATCGCATCGCCAACCGCAAGCTCGATCGGCGACTGCAGGACATCCCGTACACCGAGAGCGGTCAGGCACCGCCGATGTCGTCGCTGGTCGATCCTTCGACGCTGGTCGGAAAATTCCTGATGCCGCTGCCGGGCGATCCGACCAAGCGCGGCAAGGTGATCGAGAGCATCGACAACGTGAAGCTGAGCGATCCGTTTCTGACCGAAGGCGGGCGTGCCTACATCGATGAGCTTGGCGGCTTTGCCAACGCGCCCGCTGCGGCGTCGGCGGCAGCGCAGCGCATCAAGGCCATTCAGGACAAGTTCAACACCGATGTTTACGGCACCTACACCAAGATGGGTCCGCAGTCGGCGGATTTTTCCGGCCACACATGGGCGCTGCTCGCGCGCATGTTTCCGAACGCACCGATGAGCAAGACCGGCGTCGCCAACATGGACAAGGCGTTTCGCGACGGGGTGGCTGCGATCAAACCGACCAAGGCGATGGTGAAGGCGGGCGAGGAGTACGTCTGGCCGAAACAGCCGCCGAGCGTGACAGCGGATGTGTTTGAGCAGTATCTCGCCGGCCACCCCGACATGTACCGCAAGGCGTTCATCAACGCGACCGAGAAGGCGCGCGGCACCATTCCGGGTGTGCCGGATGTGATCGCGGCGCGCTACGCGGCGACTGATCCGACGCTGCTCAACGCGCGCACCAATTCATCCGGTCTCACCATGACCAAGCTGACCGGCGCGACGCGGCCGAGCACGCATCCGGATTATCCTGTCCACCTTGAAGGCGAAGGCAGCTTCGGTCTCGGCCAGATGCTGCCGCGCGAGGTGATGTATCCCGATCTCGTTCGGCATTTCGACAAGCAAGGCGTCGAGCCGAATTTCTGGCTGCGCAAGATGCAGATGCCGCCGGCCGAAATCCCCTACGGCCAACTGGTGACACCGGAGTGGGCGAAGAACACCACGCGCTACATCGATGACACCAAGCAGATGGGTGAGAGCGCCGCGCTGAACAAATACATGCTTGAGCATTTCGGCTGGAAGTAACCCCGCAGAGGAGACTGCAATGGCCCAGAGCGCGCTGACCGTGACACCGCCGAGCCCGACGCCGCCGACCAACATGTCGTTCACCGGGGCGACGCCGCCGAACGTGCCGAATTTCACCAAGGTGAACTATGCCGAGCCGTTCGGTGATCTCGACGCCAACGGCAACTGGACCGGGACATCGCTCACGCCCGGCGATCGGAAAAATCCGAACCCGCCGCCCTACTTCGATGACGGCGCGGCCGGCGCGCTGCACACCTTCGCCGCCAACACCGCCGCGCTCGCGAGCGGCACGGGCGCGACCAGCGGCGGCACCGAGAACAGTTATCCCGGCGCGGCAGCAGGTGCGGTCCCGGCCTCGACCAGCGTGGCGCACGAAGCCGCCGGCACCGAGGTGACCGTGCTGGCGCCGGGCAACATCGTCCACACCTATCCGGTCGGCACGCTCGATATGTCGCGCAGCGCATCGGTCGGCCCCGCCGCCACGCAGGCGTCGCGCGACGCCGGGCCGAACGCGAGCCACGCCTCGACGCTCTCGCCGGCCGTCAATCCGACATTCACCAGCTTCACCGCCGGCTCGTCGGTGTCGGGTGTCGGCACCACGACGCTGTCCTGCGTCACGGTCGGCGCCACCAAGCAGAGCGTCGTCTACGTCAACGGTGTCGCGCAGAACACCGTGTTCGTCAGCCCGACATCGCTGACGTGCGCTGCCGTCACCAAGAAAACCACGCCCGGAAATTGGGACATCAAGATCGTCACGGGCGGTGTCGTCGAAACTGCACCCCGCACATGGACATTCACCTGATGAGCAACGCACCGAGGACGCACGACGATGGCCGCAACGAGCGGCAGCGGCAGAACGAGGATGAAATCCGCAAGGAGCGCGTGCCCGATGACGGTCGCAACGAGCGCGATCGTCTGCTGCAGGACAAGCCGCACGATTTCATCGAGCGCACCAAGCCTGACGATCGGCTCAGCGAGCATGGTGGCCAGTTGACCCGCGACAACGTCAACCCGGCGATCCCGAGCGCACCGCCGGGCGAAGGCGGGATCGTTGATCCGCGCACGCTGGGCATGGAGTCCACGGCCGGCGTCGCGCCGCCGGCTGTGCCCGAGCAGCACCACACCGATGAGCAGGACTTGGCGATGCGCAACCACCTGCCCTCGATCAATGAGCCGCCCGGATCGAACATCTCGACCGGCGACGCCGGGCCGATCGAGTTGCCGCCGCTGGTGCTCACCGACATCAGCCCCGACACCTTGGTGGTCGGCAGCGGCACGTTCCCGCTCGTCGTCACCGGCTCTGGCTTCACCCCGGAGAGCGTCGTCGTGTTCGATGATGCCGATGTCGCGACCGCGTTCGTCAGCCCAACCGAGTTGCATGCCGACTGTCCGGTCTCGGCTGCGGCCGAGGTGGTCGATGTCGAGGTCTCGCGCGGCGACGACATGAGCGACGTGCTCACGTTCGAGTTCACGGCGGTGGCGCGGATGAGCGCCAGCAAGCGCGAGCAGCAGCGCAAGCCGAAGAAGGACACGCCGAGCAGCAAGCGCGTCAAGAAGGGTAAGAGGTAACTGACATGGGCCTCGCCGTTGTCACCGTCGCGTCGGGCGGTATGCCTGTGGTTGACGTCACTGCAATCGCTCCACGGAGCGGCCTGCCGGTCACCGAAGCCGCGAACGGTTGCGGCATCGCGGTCACGAAGGTCACGGGCGGCAAACCCGGCCTGCCGGTGATCTTCGTGGTGCCGCCGCTGTGAGGCTGATCGAAATAGAGCCGGGACGGTTTGTCATCGACAGGCCGCGATCACCCGTCGCGCGATCGAGCTTGCCGATGCCGATGGTGATCTCGGACGCGATGCCGCCGACCGAGCAGGTGGACGGACGCTTCTACGAGAGCAAGGCCGCGTTTCGCGCAGTCGGCCGCGCGCACGGGCTGACCGAGGTTGGCAACGAGAAGGTCAAGCCAAAGAGCCGATCGAGCAACGATCGCAGCGTGAAGGCAGCGCGTCAGAAGGCGCTGCACACTGCAGTGGAGAAATTCAGAGCCGGTCACCGGCTGCGATAATTCACGACGCGATGGTGGGGCCGTCGCGCTGACACAGGCACATCCGAAACCCGGCGCGCGCGCGCCGCACAGGATATGCCATGTCAGATGTTGCCAATGCCCCGAACACACCGCCGCCGGCAGGAGCACCTGCAGCACCGCCCGCGAACGAAACCCCGATCAATCCGAACCCGGTCAACCCGCCGGCTCCGGTCGGCGCGCAGGCGCCCGACAAGCCCGCAGGAGAGCGCGCCGAGCGCAAGCCTGAAAGCAGAAGGGAAGTAATCCAGCGCGCATTCGAGAGGGCCGAGGCGTCGCGCCCGAAGGCCGAGCCGCGCAAGGCGAAGATGGGCGACAATAACCCGCCCGAGGCGATCGACCGCGAGCGACCTGCAATCGATCTGAAGAAGCCGCCGGCCGATCAGCCGCAGCGCGAGCGCGCCGAGCACGGACACTTTGCGCCGCGCGAGCGACAGGACGCGCAGCAGCAACCCCAGACCAGCCAGCAACCAGCCCGCCAGCACGCACAGTTGCCCGAGGGCACGCCGTTCCGCGAGCCGCCGCAGCGCATGACCGAGCGCGCCAAAGCCGAATGGGCGGCCACGCCTGAGGGCGTGCGCGCGGATGTGCATCGGATGCACCAAGAGTTCAACAACGCCTACCAGCGGTACCGTCCCGACATCGAGGTGTTCAACACCATCCGGCCGTTCCACGAGATGGCGACGCAGCACGGCACGACGCTGGAACGCGCGCTCAGCAACTACACCCAGATGGAGCACAAGCTGCGGCAAGACCCGTTCGCCGGCTTCGACATCATCACGCACAATCTGAATTTGCGCACGCCGGATGGTCAGAAGATCACGTTCGCGGACGTCTGCTGGGCCTACCTCAACCAGTCGCCCGAGCAGCGCAAGCTGATGCAGTCGCAAAACCATCAGACCGCGCAGAGCCAGCAGATCGGCCAACTGCACCAGATGGTCAACCAGCTTGCATCCGGCATCCAGCGGATGCAGTATGAGCGTCAGTTCACTCACACGCGGTCGCAGCTTGATCGGTACGCCGACGCTCACCCCCGCTTTGATGAACTTGGCGACCTGATCGAACGCGAAATCAAACTCGGATTTACGCTCGATCAAGCCTACCGCCGCGCGGAGCTACTTCGCCCGGCAACACACGCGGCTCAGACCCGCTCCACAACGGCTCAGACCCGTCCTCCCGGCAAGTCGATCTCTGGCGCTCCCGCAGGCCCCTCAAACGGGACGGGACGCAGGCCAGACAAACCTGTCGGCCGCCGCGAAGCCATCGCGAACGCCATGAAGCGCGCGAACGGCTCGCTCTGACAACCGTAGTCATGGAGCACGCCTGTGCCGAACGTCACCACCGCAGCCGCCTATCAGCAAATCCTCTCGATGGCGCTGGAAGATCGTTCATCGAGCTACGAGGACTTGGTGTCCAACAACAACGCTCTCCTCGCGGTCATGCGCCGCAAGGGGCTCTGGCAGACCTACAGCGGCCCACGCATTCGCCAGACGCTGCAGATCGGCAAGCAAGTCGCGCAATGGTACAGCGGCTACGACCAGTTGCTGAACCCGGCGATCGACCTGTTCAACGACGCCTTCTTCGAGCCGAAGATGGTCGTCGTGCCGGTCATCCTGTCGATGCAGGAAATCCTCAACAACGAGGGCGAAAGCCAGTTGATGGACGTGCTCGACAGCTACATGGAAGCTGCCGAGCGCGCGCTGGAAGATACCATGGACGCCGGGCTCTACGGCGACGGCACGGCGAACGGCGGCAAGCAACTCACCGGGCTCGCCACCGCCGTGCCGATCGTCACCAACACGGGCGTCTATGGCGGCATCGATCGCGCCACCGCCACCATCTGGCAGACCAAGACGTTCGACGCGCACACCTACTCGGCCGCGATCGGCACGCAGGTGAACGCAACCACCGTGCGCCCGCTGCTCAACAGCATCATGACCAAGCAGTCGCGCGGCCGTGACTACGCCGATCTGCTGCTGATGAGCCCCGAGCACTACGCGGCCTACGACGCCGCCACCGTCGCGATCCAGCGCCAGACCAACGAGACGTCACTCGGCAAGCTGGGCTTCACCGCGCTCGAATACATCGGCGGCGGCAAGCGTGCCGAAATCGTGCTCGACGGCGGCATCGGATCGAACATGCCGGCCAACACCACCTTCGGGCTCGACACCGGCAGCTTCCGGCTGCGCTACCACCCCAACCGGAATTTCGACAAGCTGTTCGACGGTGACGGCATGCAACCGATCGACAAGGACGCGATCGCACAGTTCATCGGCTGGATGGGGGAACTGACGCAGGTGAACCCGCTGTTCAATTGGCGCCTGTACGACAGCGTGCCGGCGTCCTGACGAGGTACTCAGGGCGGATCGGCCCCCAAGCCTGTGGTCCGCTCTGAGCGCATCGGAACCGCCGCCCTTGTGACAAGCCGGGGCGGCGGTTCCACCAAATGTTTCACGCGAAACACACACCCTCAGACGGTGGAGCAAGGTCAATATGCAGACGCAAGCCCGTGATCCCGATAACAATTTGGTCGCCACCTTCCGCATGCTCGCGCAAAAGAACGAAGCCAAGAGCGCGGAGGCGGGCCGCCCGATCTTTGACGATGTCGAGGTGGTCGAGGTGCGCGTGCCCGGCTCGCGCAACTGGCAACCGTTCCCGGCGACCGCGATCTCGCATTGGTCGGTGGACCCGGTGACCGGCGAGCAGGTGAAGGTCACCTACGCCGAGCGGTTCGCGCACCAGTATCGCCAGTTCAAGGCGCAGCAGCAGCAGACCAAGAGCGGCACGCCGCTCGACCACGCGCCGTTCCTCACCGAAGGCAAGCGCGCCGAGCTACGCGCGCAGAACATCTACACCGTGGAGCAACTCGCCGCGATCGACGGGCAGGAACTGAAGAACCTTGGCCCCGGCGGGCGCGAGCAAAAGAACCGCGCCACCGAGTTCATCACCGAGAGCAAGAGCGGCGCACCGAGCACGCAGATGGTCGCCGAGTTGGAGGCGCTGCGGGCGCGCAACTCCGTGCTGGAGGAGGACGTCGAGGCGCTGAAGAAAACCGGCGGCGAGGGTCCGTTCCGCGACATGACCGAGGAGCAAATCCGCGAGTACATCGCGACCAACACCGGGCACGCGCCCACCGGCACGCTCAATCGCAAGACGCTGGTGCGGATGGCAATGGACGCGCGGCCCAGCAAGGCGGCCTGATGACCATTCTGGCGGTGGTGAAGGACGTTTGCGCGGCAGTCGGTGTGCAGGTGCCGGCTTCCGTGTTCGCCAGCATCACCGCCAATCGCACGATGCAGGAGATGCTCGCTGTCGCCAACGAGATGGCGCAGCGCATCGCTTACGACACGCGCGACTGGACCCTGTTCAAGACGGTGCAGACGTTCACCGGCAACGGCACGCAGACGGATTTTCCGCTGCCGGCCAACTACAAGCGCATGCTGCTCACCGCGAACGTCTGGCGCTCGACCGACACGCAGACGCCGATGGTGTTTGTCCCCGACGCTGACGAGTGGATACAGCGCCGCATGTCGAACGCGGGCGACATCTCGCGCGGCGAGTGGACGATGCTGGGCGGCAACATGGTGATCTGGCCGGCGATGGACGGAAGCATCCCGGCGTGGGTGGGCACGACAGCTTCCGGCGGCACGACAGCTTATGGCGTCGGGGCGCTCGTTCACGATCCGCTCGACTGGTCGCTGTGGACGAGCAAGGAAGCGCACGCCAGCAGCGGCAGCAATTTTGCCGCCGAGCGCGCAGCAAACCCCACTTGGTGGGCCTCGACGCCGCACAGCACCGCGACGTTCGTCTACCTCGACAAGAATTGCGTCGTGCTCGCGAGCGGCGGCTTCGGTGATCGCTTCATGGCCGATGGCGACAGCTTCCGGCTCGATGAGCGGCTGCTCAAGCTGGGCATGATCTGGCAATGGAAGGCGCTCAAGGGTTCGCCTTACGCCGAGGACATGGGCACCTACAGCGACGCGCTCGCCAACATGATGGGGCGCGACAGCCCCTCGCCGATCATCGTTGACAATCTGCCGATCTCGCGCGCCGTGCGTGTGTCCGGTTCGTGGCCGGCGACGTGGGGGCCGCAGCCGTGAGCGCACACGCCGCCTTCCGCCGTCAGCCGGTGCCGCAGCAGTATGCGCAGGCGCTCAAGGCGATCACCATCCCGGCGCCGACGCGCGGCATCGTGCAGCACGAGAACGACGCCTTCATGGGGCCGGGCTCGTGCGTGATCTCGGACAACTGGATGCCCACGATGAAGGGCGTCAAGCTGCGCGGCGGATGCACGCGCTGGTGCGTGCTGCCCGATGCGGTGCCGGTCGTTTCCGGTTTCGAGTACGTCAGCGGCAACACGCAGCGCATGTTCGCCGGGCAAGCCACCAAACTGTTCGACGTCACCGCGACGGTGCCGACGCTGATCAAGAGCGGCCAGACCAGCGGCAATTACTGCGCCAGCCAACTCGCCAATCTTTCCGGCTACTGGATGCTGGTGTGCAACGAGACCGGCGACAGCGTGCTGCGCTTCGACGGCACGGCATGGACGACGCTGACGACAGAACTGACCAACGGGCCTGTGCCGGGCACGTCGAAAAATCTCAGCTACGTCTGCAAGTACCGCAACCGCTTCTACTTCATCGAAACCAAATCGATGAACCTGTGGTACCTGCCGATCGACAGCCACCAAGGTCTGCTGACCAAAATTCCGATGTCGGGTGCGGCGTCGCGCGGCGGCTATCTGCTGTTCCTCGCCAACTGGTCGATCGACGCGGGCGACGGCATCGATGACAAGCTGGTCGCGGTCACCTCCGAGGGTGAGGCGCTGATCTTCACCGGCAACGATCCCGCCAGCCCGGCCACATGGCGGCAGGAGGGGCGCTACTTCGTCGGCCGTCCGATGGGCATGAACGCGCACGAGGCGGTCGGTGGCGATCTGCTCATCCTCACCGTCGAAGGCATCGTGCCGATCAGCCAGTCGATCACCAAGAGCGCGGGCGAGCTTGAGCTTGCGATGATCTCGCGCGCCATCAAGCGGATGTGGCGCGAGGAGGCGCTGGCCAAGATTGCGCTGCCGTGGACGATCCGGCGCTGGGACGAGTATGGCGGCATCTTCATCACGTTCCCCGGCGGCACGCCGGGCAATCGGTATTGCCTCGCGATGAACGCGGTGACCGGCGCATTCGCTCGCGCGGTCGGTTGGGATGCGATGTGCTTCCTGCGCATGCGCGCCGATATGTTCTTCGGCACGCAGGACGGCATCATCATGCAGGCCGATCGCACCGGCTACGACGATGGCAAGCCCTACGTCGCGACGCTGGTCGGCGGCTGGGAGATGTTTCAGGCGCGCTCGCAGATGGTGACGTGGCATCAGGCGCGTGCGGTGTTCACCAGCGGCGCGGTCGAGCCGTTCCAGCCGCAGCTTGATGCGACCGTGGACTACATCGTCGTGATCCCGCCGCCGCCCGCGCCCGGTCCCGACCCCGGCATCGCCGATGTCTGGGATCAGGGAAAGTGGGGACCGGACATGGGCGGCCCGCCGCCACCTGTGCCGACAGCACCGCAGCGTGCGCAGTACGCGCAATGGGATCAGCCATCGCCAGCACGACCGGCGAACCGAAACACGATGTGGGTGAGCATCGGCAAGACCGGCTTCAGTCACGCGCCGATCGTGCAGGTGACCGTCGCACAGCAAGCCAAGCCCGATGTCGAGCTTGTGTGTCTGCAGGCAACATTCGAGCAAGCCGGCATCAACGTCTGAGGAGAGCGTCATGGCAGGATTGATCGGCACGGCAGGCTACACGGGCGGTGATGGCGGCGGCATCGATCCCGAGACGCAGCGCATGCTGATCGCACAGGCGTTGATGGCGCAGGGCGGCGGCGGTGGCGTGCGCCAAGACCCCGACGTCGATGCGATGAACGGACGGCCGCCGATCTCACCGGGCGGCTTCGATCCCTCGACGGGCGCGGGCATGACGCTTCCCGGCGGCGGCACTTACGCCGGCAACGCGGCTGACATGCAGACAATCATGCGCGGCCCCGGATTTGGTTTCGGACCACTTGGCCCGCCGGATTGGCGAACCGGCTCCGGTGGCGCGAGCACGTCATCGGGCGATCAAGGCGGTGCGTTCTCCGGTTCCGCGTTGGGTGGCGGCAATAACGGCCCCGGCGTCAGCGGCATGACCGGGAACGCTGCGGTGGGTTACGACGCTGCTGTCGGCAACGCCACCGCTGGACTTGGGCAGGGCTTCGGTGGTGCGCTTGGCTGGGGCGGCAACGACACATCGGGGCTGGGCTTCGGTGGCCCTGCAGCGTCAGGCATCTTCGGCGGCGGTGCCTTTCAGGGGTCAGGTAGTCCGGCAGGTCTAGCGAATGCATCGAGTGCAATGGGGTTCAATGGTCCTGCTCACGGTTTCTCGACCGGCCCCCAAGTTGGCAACCTTTCCGACTTGGATATGTCCGACACGGATTTGGGCAGTCCCACCAGCACTCCTGCCATCTCAGCCGTCCCCGGCAATCCCAGCAGCCAGCAGGGCGCGCCCGCAGGCTATGAGGGCGGCGGCAGCGGCTTTGGCGACGGCAACGCCTCTGGCGCGATGGGTGGCATGGGCGTCGGCGGCGTCACCGGCTTCGGCGGGACGACCGGATCAGGCATTGGCTTGGGTGCTGATACCGGCATGGGCGGTGCTGATGCCGGAAGCGGTGGCGTCGGCGGCGCGGGCGTCGGCAGTGCCGGCGATGCTGCGGGCGGGCCGGGCTCTGGCGGTGTGGGCGTCGGCGGCGCGGGTGGCATGGGTGGCACAAGCGACAGCGGCGGCGACAGCAGCGGTGGCGCGGCCGGCGACGGTGGCGGTGGCGGTGGCGGTGGTGGTGGCAAATGACACTGCGCTACATCTACGGGCAGGACGAGACCGTCGCGCGGTTTGTCGCGCAGATGATCCCGCACGTCGATCGCGGCTTCCCGAAATGCGAGACGATCGGTGTGGTCGATGCCAACAATCGCCTGATCGCAGGCGTCGTCTATTACTACGAGAACAAAAGAAACGGGACCATCGAGGTGGCAACCGCCGCGCTGCCGAACACCGTGTGGTTCACGCGCGAGACGCTCAAGCGCATGGCCGAGTTCGCGTTCGTGCGCTGCCGTTGCCAGATGGCGATCTTGCGCGTGCGCGCCGAGGACGAGCGGCTGTTGCGCCAACTCGCGCGCTTCGGATGCATGTTCGTGACGGTGCCGCGCCTCTACGGCCGCGACAGCGATGGCGTGATGTGCCTGCTCACCGCCGAGGCTTACGCCGAACACCCGGCGGTGCGGCGTGACGATTACCGAGAGGCAGCGTGATGCCATACGACGACGCAGGCTATGGCGCGAGCGGCGCGACACGCGACCGCATCACGCAGGCGCTGATGGCGGTGCAGAACCCGCCGCCGGTTGCCGAGATGCCGCCGATGCCAGCACCGCCGATGGCGCAGGCCGGCGCGACGGCACCTGCAGCGTCCGGTGCAGCGACGCCGGCCGTCGCCGGTACGCCGGGCGTGTCACCGATGACGAGCACACCGCCGATGCTGCCGCAGCTTGCCAGCGCGACGCCGGGCTTGATGCAACCGGGCGCCCCGCTCGCGCCGCAGCCGATGCCGCCGCGCTAATTGGAGACGACGACCGATGCCGCTGAAGTACATCTACGATCAGGACGCGCTCGTCGCTGACTTTGTCGCGCGGTCGAAGATTGCGTCGGGGTTCACCAAGCGCGCCAGCTTCCCGAAAAATTTGCGCGCGATCGGAATTGCCAACGACGACAATGAACTGATCGCCGGCATCGTCTACTTCAACTACAACCCCGATGCCGGCACCATCGAGATGAGCATCGAGGCGCTGCCAAAGCAGCGTTGGCTCACCCGCACGACGCTGGCCGTCATGTTTCAGTATCCGTTCCTGCACTGCGGTTGCCAGATGCTGATCACCAAGACATCGGCCCGCAGCACGCATGTGTTGCGGATGCTGGCGGCGATGAATTTCACGCTGATCCTCGTGCCGCGTTCGGGCGGGCGGAATGAAGATGGCGTGCTTTGTCTGCTGACGGATGACGACTGGCGCGCCGGAAAATTCTGCCAGAGGTTCAAGCACCACATTGCCGTCAAGGCAGACGAAGCGGCGTAGGCTGGAGGAACGCTATGGGCTCATGCTGTCAAGGCGACGCTCCGACACCGCCCAACCCGGCGCAGACGGCGGCGGCGCAGACTGGCACCAACGTCTCGACGGCGGTGGCGAATGCGTTCTTGAACAACACCAACCAAGTCACGCCGCAGGGCTCGCTCAGCTACGACCCGACCGGCAACTATAGCTGGACCGATCCCTCGACCGGCTCGACCTACAACATCCCGCGCTTCACCGCGACGCAGACACCGTCGCCGGCACAGCAGAACATCCAGAACCTTGGAGAGCAGTCGAAAACCAACCTCGCGCAATTGGCGTCAAACCAAAGCGGCATGCTGACCAACATGCTGGGCCGTCCGATGGATATTTCCGGCGCGCCGGATAATTGGCATCGGAGCATCAGCACGTTGATGGATAATCCCGAGGCTCAGACCGGCTTCGGTGATGTCGGTATGCAGCAGCGCACCTTCGGTGACGCTGGCGAGATCATGCGCGACTACGGGCCGAATGATTTTTCCGCCGATCGCACGCGCGTCGAGCAGTCGATGTACGAGCGGATGGACCCGCAACTGCAGCGTGATCGCGCGCAGATGGAAGCGCGGCTCGCGGATCAGGGCATCAAGATCGGCTCGCCGGCCTATCAGGCCGCGATGGATCAGTTCGGCCGGCAACTGACCGACACGCGGCTGGGCATCACGGCGGCCGGCGGGCAGGAGCAGAAGCTGCAGGCCGACATGGCGGCACAGCGCGCCGGGTTTGCCAACGCCGCGCAGCAGCAAGCCTACACGCAAGCGCAAGGGCGCGGCACGTTCGCCAATCAGGCGCAGTCGCAGGATTTCTCGCAGGAGGCGTTGCGCGGTCAGTTCACCAACGCCGCTCTCGGACAGCGGATGCAGCGTGATCAACAGATCATCGATGCGGCAAACAAAGAGCGGCAGACGTGGCTCACCGAGCAATATGCGCAACGCAACCAGCCGATCAACGAGATCACCTCGCTGATGTCGGGATCGCAGGTGCAGCAACCGAATTTCGTGACGACACCGACCAATCAAATCCCGACCACCGACTATGCCGGGCTGGTGAACAATAATTTCAGCCAGAATTTTCAGAACTACCAGCAGCAGAGCCAGAATTTTAATCAGATCGTCGGCGGACTTTTTGGCGCGACGGCCGGGTATCTGCGCTCCGATCGACGCGAGAAGGACGTGGGCGACAAGCTTGGCACGATCTTCGCCGCCGGCCCCGATGGCGAGAAGCCGCTGCCGGTCTACGAGTACGCCTACAAGGACGATCCTGCGAGCACGCGCCACATCGGGCCGATGGCGCAGGACGTGGAGAAGATCGACAGGCGCGCGGTCAAGACGCGCAGCGGCACCAAGTACATCGACATGACCCGCATGGGTTCAATCCTGCGCGACAAGGTGGCGTGACATGGCAGACGGTAGCGGCATTCTCGATCTGAACAATCCGCTCAGCGCGGTGTTCGGCACTGTCGGCGGCACGCCGATGTCGCTGGAGGAGATCAAGCGTCGTCGCGCTGTTCAGGCGGCGTTGGCATCGCGTCAGCGCGGCTTCCCGAAAAACATCGGTGAGGGCCTGACATCACTCGGTGAAGCTGTTGGCGATCGGATGAGCGACAATCGGCTGAGCGCGGCCGAGGCGGCCTACACGAACCGGGTGAACACCAACCCTGCAATGACGACTGTGCCCGGTGCTCCACCCGGCGCGCGATCCGATGTGGTCGATCCGCTGGTGCGTAAGGACAACATCGCACACTTGCTGGTGGGAGGGCCGGGCGGCGTTGCCACACCAAACCCTACGGTGCCGGGGCCACAAACCCCGACGACCGATACGCTGGAGCAGCCAACTGGTGGCCTACTGTCGGATGATCCGGTGTGGTCTGCGCGTGCGGGCGCGATCAGCGGCATCGAGAGCGGCGGGCGGTACAACGCAGTTGGCGTCCCGACCAAATATGGTCGTGCGCTGGGCAGGTACGGTGTCGTTGAGGCGAACGTGGGGCCGTGGACGCAGGCGGCGATCGGTCAGCAGCTGACGCCTGCGCAATTTCTCGCTGACCCGAAGGCGCAGGATGCGGTGTTTCAGCATCGCTTCGGTGACTACGTCACCAAGTTTGGTGAAGAGGGCGCGGCGCGCGCTTGGTACGGCGGCCCCGGCAACATCAGGAACGTCAACGCCACCGACGCACACGGCCGCCTGTCGGTCGGTGGCTACGGTCAGGATTATCTGCGTCGTCTGCAGGGCGCGCAGACGGCAACATCCGGCGCACCGACCGGCGGCGACGATGCTGGTGGCGTCGTCACCGACGACAGCGGCAACCCGCCGACACCGACCGACATCAAGCCGATGGTCGTGGCGCAGGCTGGCGGCCTTGGGACAATCCCCGGCCCGTTCGACAGGCGCGTACCTGAGCCACCGACGCCTGCGTCTGGCCTGCGTCCTGCTGATCCGGTCGCGAATAAGCCGATCGTCAAGCCGCCGCTGCCGAAGCGCGAGGAAGCGCCGACACCGGAAGAACTGCAGGGGCTCTATCTGCTGAAGCAATTCCCCGGTGACGAGCGCGTGAGGGCGCGAGCGGAATATCTGATCAAGTTCGGCGCCGATCGTCGTGCGAGCATCAACGCGGCGCGCATGAGCGAGTACGAGAAGGACATGGCGGCCTACCAGACCAAGGAAGAGAGCGAGCGGCTCTACGCACGCGAGAAGCCGGCGAAGGATTTTGAGTTGCAGGAGAAGCGCCAGAAGGCGCAACAGGCCGAACAGGATCGCGTCGATTTTCCGCTTGGTCTCGACAAGCACCACACGATCGTCAAGGAGAGCTACGACACCGTCAAGAACGTCCCGCGCGCACTCACGGCGATCAACGGTGTCAAGGAATTGCTGGCGAGCGATCCCGGCATGTTCACCGGGACCGGCGCCAACATCCAAGTCAGCCTCGCCAAAGTGGCGCAGAAGTTCGGCATGCCGTTCGATCCGAAGGCGTCGAACACCGAGACATTCAAGGGGCTGATCACACCCATCCTCGCCGCGCTGCGTCCCGCGATCGTCGGCCCCGGCTCGCAGTCGCAGCCCGAGTTCAACCTGCTGCGCGACGCCGCCGCCGGCAACGTCTCGCTGGAGCGTCGCTCGATCGAAAACATCCTCAATGCGATCGAGCGGCAGGGTGTGCTCGACGTGCGAGATCACCAGCGCACGGTGATCGCCAACGCCGGCAGCAGCCCACGCGGAGAAAATCTGCGGCAAGTCTGGTCGAACAGCTTCCCGCTGCCGATGGAGCGGATCGTGCCGCGCGACATCGTCGGCAAGCTGCGCGAGGAGGTGGCGAAGGCAAAAGCCAGCGGTGATCCGGCCAAGGTGGCCGCCGAGTTGAAGGAGTTTGACAAGGCGTGGTTCACGCCGGGGCTGGCTCAGCAGTTGGCGGGAGAATAAGTCGTGGGCAAGTACGACGCAGAAAGTTCGACGATGTTCAGCGGGGGCGTGACCGAGAGCGCGCCCGCGTCGTCGGACAAATATCTGCCGTCAGTTGCTGCACCGTCGCCAGCCGGCGCACCGCCCGGCGTCAATCGCACATGGGGCGACACGCTGCGCGGTGTCGGCCAGACCGCCGTCGATTTTGCCACCGCCGCCGGCCATTCCGGCACCTTTGGGCTCGACGTTCGTCGGGACGCGCTAGCGGGCTGGCTGGCTGGCGACTATCCCAGCTACTCCGCAGGCGTCGAGGCAGAACAAAGGAAGCTGGCAAAACAGCGCGAGCGCAGTCCCTACGCATCGATCGCCGGGGATGTCGCTGGCGCAGCCATGCTGCCGAGCATGGGCGGCGCGGGGCTCGCCGCGCGTCTGGGCGGCGGCTGGGGTGCGCGTGCGCTGGGCTACGGCGCCGAGGGCGCGGCTCTGGGTGCGGCGCAGGGCGCCGGCACCACCTATACCGGCAAGCCGCTCGATTATCTGACCAGCGCCGGGACCGGCGGTGCGATCGGCGGCGTTCTCGGCGCCGGCATGGGCTCGATCTTCGGGCCGCGCGGCGGGATGCGATCGACTGCCGAGGTGCCGAGTACCGACCGGCTCTATCGCGAGAAGGGTGCCAACTACCGAGAGCTTGAAAACCAGCCCGTGCGC
>Ga0173480_10000011_pt1 | contig 45237 bp, 45 predicted proteins | sample NitcycUS209509C1_FD_122622 | JGI IMG/M metagenome (GOLD analysis project Ga0173480, IMG submission 122622) | Soil microbial communities from Arlington Agricultural Research Station in Wisconsin, USA - Nitrogen cycling UWRJ-S209-509C-1 (version... | ecosystem: Environmental > Terrestrial > Soil... | reverse complement strand
GCGCAAGCTCGGCCTGCACGAGGGGCCACATCTCGTTGCTCGACAGGCCACGGTTGTACAGGTGCGCGGTATACGAGCGGATGCTCTCGTAACGCATACCGGCTGTGACGCTCTCCGGCAGCTCGTACTTGGGCGCACCGACCTCGGCAAGGGGCCCGCTCGTTGACCTCACCTCACGAGCGGGTCGCCACATCTGTGCCGCCAGAGCCCACTCGATAGGCAGCTCGGCGATGGGCTCCTCGTCATCGAAGCTGAACGAGTGATAGACACCCAGCGCCCCGTTGTCCTGCACGACCACGCTGCCGGGTCCGACGAGATAGCCCTGACCGGGCTCATCCAGCGGCCAGCGCGTGACGACTCCGCCGAACATCGGACCACGCGGTCGCTCCACGGACTCCGGCCAGCGATAGAACTTGTGCTGACCGTTGGGGGTGAACGTGGTCAGCGTCTCGGGCAGCATCACGCCCAGCGTGTCGCCGACCTTGGACAGCAGCTCGGGCGCTTCCTTGTCCACGTCCCAGCCGAAGCAGCCCGGTGGGGGCAACACCGCATAGTTATGCGTGCCCGGGTTGGTCAGGAACACCGCCGGGTTGTTCTTGGCCGCTGTCGGCCAGTCAGCCGGGGGCGGGTACTTCTTCTCGGTCGGCAGCGGCATGATGCTGAACCCGAGAGCCTTGAGCTTGAGCGCCTCGACGGCGACGTCGGGCAGGGCGCTCGTCCGGGCGGCACGTCGCTGTTCGACCTCGTCGGCCCCGGACTCGTCAATCGGCTCATCGAGCGTGTGAATAGGAGGACGACCGGACGGTCCGTCCGGTGGTTCGTTCGCGGCCATGCTGTTCCTTCTTGGGTGACGATGATGCCCGACTCAGAGCGCTGCTGTCTGGACCGCGAAGTCTAGCACCATGTGCTACTATGTGGCTCGCCTCTTGGGTGCTACGGCTGGAAGCGTTGCTGTCTCCCGCCCCCGAGCGCCGCAGGCAGCATGAAGCCCCGACCGTTCCCGGTCGGGGCTTCTGCATTGACGGGCCTAGAAGGGCAGGTCGTCGGGGACGGCCTCCTCGTCGGTCAGCTTGCCCTCGGAGAAGGCGGTCTGGACGGGCTGCGGGTTGACCGGCTCCCCGGCGGGGGTCGGCGCGGGGGCGGGGCCACGGCGGACCGGCATCCCCGACACGCCATCGACACGCGGCCAGCCGTCGTCAGTGACGCTGATGGTGACGAGGCACTTGAGCCCGACGAGGTCCTCCATCTCCGCCGACATCCACTTGGCCTTGTCGGAGCCGAGCAGGGCGACGAAGTACTTGAACAGGTTGGACTTCTCGGAGCTGGGGTCGCGCCCGGTGATGGACTCGATGCGGTCATCGACGCCGTCGATGACGAAGTTCCATCGCAGGATGGGCACGTTCTGACCGGCATTGCGTCCGGTCTTGGGGACGATGATGTCCTTCTCCACCGAGGAGACGACAGCTTCGTAGGTGGCGGCTTTGATATCCGCCCGGGGCTGGACTTCGACCAGCGGCATGGTTCACCTCAAAGTTGGGTAGATGGGTCGGTAAGTGGTAGGGTCAGGAGGCTCCTCCGTCGGCAGGTTCGTACGTTGTAGATTGTAGATGTTGTGACAGATGACGTCAAACCACGACAAGTAGCGCGGAAGCCCCGCAAGGACCAGCGTCGCGTCAAGCGCGTGACCGGTGACCTTGCCGAGCTGGTGCGTGACAGGACCCTCGCCGACGTCAAGGCTGGCAAGCTCAAGCCGACGCTCCAGCACGGCCTCATGGCCCAGCAGATGATTGACAAGCGCGAGGAGCGGGCGGCTGACCGGCAGCTCGCCATCAAGCTGGCCCGGATGCTCGGTGGTCGGGTCCCGCCGGAGGGCGTCATCATCAACGTGACCCCGGAACAGCGTCTCTTGGCCGCACAGGGCGAGGAAGGGGAGGAGTTTGACCCAACCGACCTCGCTGCACTCGGAGAGTGAGTCCTTCTCCTACGAGGACATCACCAACCAGCTCATCGAGCTGGACATCATCGACCTGCTGCACAAGGGGCGCTGGGATATGCGCTCGTTCAGTAAGGATGTGCTGGGTATCGACGCCCATTCGGGCCAGCAGGCGCTGTTCGACCTCGCTTTAGCGCGTCTCACCGACGGATACAGCCCTGCCTACCTGACGGTGACCTGTAGTGCGGGCAACCGTGCGGGCAAAACCCTCGGACTCGCCATCGTGGTGGCCCATCAGACCCTCTACAAGATGGGCATGCCCGCCCCAGAGCCGGACGACAGCTCGTACAAGAGCTGGAACTCCGCTCCCTACGACTGGTACCACTTCGGCATCAGCCAAGAGGTCGCCGAACTGCTCCATCTGGAGCTGCGCCGCATCCTGATGGGGGTCCATGAGGCCCAGAAGGGCAACGGCTGCCCGCTGACCGAGGCTCTGGGCACCGATGTGGCCGAAACCGAGCGCAAGGAACGCGGTGAGTGGGCGTGGTTCAAGTGGTCCGACCTGCTCGGCGGGGCCGAGATTCACTTCAGGACCACCGGTGAACGCGCCCTGTCCACCCTCGGACGCGACATGAACGGCTGGTCGTGGGACGAACCGGCCTTCGACCCCAACCTGACCTTCGTGTTCGATGAGGTCCTCAACCTGCGGCGCATGAGTACCGGTGGTCAGGCCTTCCTCATCGCCACCGCGACCGAGGGCAGCCTCGCGTACGAGGAGCTGTTCCTACGAGGTGACCTTACGGCCCCCGACAGGCAGCCTGATTACGCCAGCCTGCGGATGAGTACCCGTCAGAACGTCGGCTACGGCATCTCCCAGACGCAGTTCGACCGGATGCTTCGCACCATCCCCGAGGGGTTGGTCCCACAGAACATCGACGGCTACTTCATCGAAGCTCGACTCAGCTACTTTGCCAAGCAGAGCGTAGTCAAAGCCTTCGACTGGAAGCTTCCGCCGAAGACGGGCTACCTTCCGGGTCACAAGTACGCCCACGGGGTGGACCCGGCCATCTCGTACGACAGCACTTGGTCGGTCGTGCTTGATATCACCGACCCGGAGATGTGGATTGGGGTCAGCGCGGCCCGCAGGTCGGGTCGCCAGACCGCCGAGAGCATCGTTGGCCTCACCTCGGACATCCACCACGAGTACGCACAGGGGCGGCAGTGTACGAGCGCCATCGACGCGACCGGTTTCGGGGGGAAGGTCTTCCGTTCATTGCTCCAGTCCGCCAGAGTACCGGTCATCGCCGTTGAGTTCGGGGGTCGAGCATCGGTCAAGCAGAAGATGCTCGGCAACCTGCGAACGGCACTTGATTCCGGGCGGTTGTACCTGCCACAGGACGGGGAGTGGCTCATCCTGCGTCGTCAGCTGCTCGCTTACAAGCTCAATGACAGGAAACTTGACACTGATGCTGTCATGGCGCTCATGCTCGCGGTCCGTATGGCGACCCGTTCCATCTACGGTGACGCTCGCGCCTTGCCTTTTGACTACTTCGGTGAGAACATCCCATCTCGGGTACCGCCTGTCACGCCATCGGCACCCGAGGTCCCACGGCGTTACGTTGATGACCGGTCCACCCGGCTGGACACGCTCACGACTGCGACCGTCGTACCCCTGAGCGGCATGCTCAAGAGGTAGCACCGTGGCGGTTGCCGTTCTCGACATCAACCGGGCCGTCTCACTGGCCGCTGGCGAGATGTCGGAGGAAGAGCTTCACGTCTTTGAGCTGATGCGCCGTCGCATCATGGACTCGGACCCGGAGATGAACGTCTTCCGCAACCTGTGTGACAGGTACGACAACCTGTACTTCCCGCAGGGTTTCACCGAGGGTGGCGCGTCCCACTGGTCCTACCACAAGAGCGCCAACACGCCCGGTCGCAGCCACGTCTCGGTCAACTCGTACGCCGCCTACGTCGATATCCCCGCCTCGCTGACGTCGGTCCCGCCGGTCGAGAACTTCGTGGCCTCCGACGACGAGAAGTCCGAGGTCAACGACCAAGAGAACTCGATGCCTCGCGATGTCGCCAACATGGCCGAGCGCATCTACATGACGTGGAAGGACACCGACGACGTCGAGTTCAAGGGCCACTCCGCGTGCTTGGTCAAGGGCCTCTACGGTCGGACGGCTGCCAAGGTCTACTGGCTCGATGACGAGAAGCGTCCGACGATGCAGATTATCGAGCAGCCCCGGAACCTCCGGTTCGGCTACAGCTCTAGCGACCACACCAAGCTGAGCTGGGCGGTCTACACCTACCTCATCAGCGCCGATGCGGCAGCCGAGGAGTACGGCCTGCGGGTCGAGGTCGGGCGTGACGTCAACACCGGGATGCCCTACCCGTACGTCGCCGCGACCGGTGACCTTGATGTCGGGGCGTGGGTCAACATGCCGAGCGAGCTGCGGCTGGAGGTCTACGACTACTGGTATCGCAAGCCGGTCAAGAACGCGACCTTCGAAGTGGGCAAGCCGGTCAAGTTCGAAACGTGGAACGCCATCTTCATCGGCAACGTCTGCATCCAGCGCAAGAAGCACGCCGAGTACAAGGGCCTGTTGCCCTACGTTCCCCTCACCAACACGCTCATCCCGGGCACGACCATGGGTCGGCCCGAGTTCTACGACATCGAGCAGCTCATCAGGGAAAAGGACGAGCGCTTCAGTGAAGCCGCCCAGATGATGTCGCGTGCCATCAACGGGCAGTACTGGCAGCTCGTCGGGCCGGAGAGTCCCGACGTCGTTCCTCCGTCGCTCCGGCCCACACCGAATCAGGTCATCGGTCCCGGTGCGGGCAACCGCATCGAGGCCATCAGTCCGTGGATGCCGAGCTTCCAAGTCGAGACGCACCTCGCTCGCATCGACCGGGAGCTGAACGACGTGTCGGGGCTCAACGACCTGTTGCGCGGGCTTGCTCCCCCGCAGGTCCTGTCGTCGGGCAAGGCCATCAACGCCTTGGTCGCGAACTACGAAGCTCGCATCCGCATCAAGCGCGACATCTACTACCGCTGGCGACGTGATGTTTGGGAGCTTGCCCGTACGCTGTGGGCTGCCAAGACCCCGGAGGTGCGCGACATCCTGACTGCGCCGTACCGGCACGACATCGTTCCGCCCACGCTCACTCCGCGTGACGACGCCGAGACGGCGACCCTCGCGGCCAACCTCGCCAGCTCCAAGCTGTGGTCGATGGCCCGGGCGATGGACCGAGTCGGCGTCGATGACCCGGAGATGGAGCAGGACATCATCCGCGAGGAGCAGACCGACGCCACGCTCAACCCGGCGGCGGTGATGACGATGGCCCAGATGCTGACCGTCCTCAAGCAGCTCGGCATCCCCGCCCCTGCCGAGGCCGAGGCTGCTGCCGCCCAGCAGCAGCAAGCGCTTGCTGCATCCCGATTGCTGGGCGGCGGGCAACAGGGTAGCCCGGAGATGAACGCCGAGGGCGAGCAGCCGATGCTGCCACCGGAGGCTGGCATGCCCGCGCCGCCGATGGGCGCACCGTTGGGCGCACCGACAGCGGGACCGGAAGGAGCCGCCGCGCCCCCGGGCGGCATCGAGGGTCAGATGATGATGCAGCAGATGACCCCGACCGAGGGTGAGCCCAAGACCCGCATCCTGAGCCAGCAGAAGATTGTTGGCTGATGGCCCGACGAGGACGCTTCGGACGGAGGCCGCGCTCTTCACCTGACCTCACCTCGACCATCGTGGCGATGGCCCGTGAGTACCAGAACATGCGCGACCGGAACATCGTCAACTCGTGGGAGAAGGGCGGCAAGTTCGAAGGCAAGCAGGTCACCGACGAGGCCTTGCTGTCACACCTCAAGAGCCGCGCTGCCGGGTTGGCGAAGGACGACCCGATGTACGACGAGGCGTCGCAGCGCGTCGATGAGTACACCTTTTCCATCTCCAACAGCAAGATGGAGCTGCGCTACGCGCAGGGCAAGGCCAGCGATGCGTCGATGGCGAGCTTCTACAACAAGTGGTCGGGCAAGCTGCCCCAGAACTCCGAGGCGTGGCGGAACATGCAGACCCTCGCGGCCCAGTACCGCGACCGGGCCAAGTCGGGTGGGGGCGGTGGTGGTGGCGGAGGTGGGCATGGCGGCGGGCGGAGCGGGGGTTACAACTCCGACGTCAACCGCATCCCGGCCAAGAAGGAAGTCGCCTACGACACCATGGTCGATGCGCTGACCGAGGTGGCGCGGCGTGAGGGCATCCTCAATACCAAGCGCGAGACGCTGGCCGACCTGCGAGTCGCCGAGGGTGACGCCTCGCGCATGGTCCAGCTGCTCAACATCTTCAACACCGAGCCTGCCTACAAGCCGTATCGCGACAGCTTGACCGCACACATCAGGAAGTGGGGCAACCCGAACTTCAGCGGCAACTTCACATGGGACACGCTTCAGGCCGAGAAGGTCAACAAGGTGGCGGGCCTGACCGGGCGCATCCAGAAGGCACAGAAGGCGGGCCACGCGACCGACACCAAGAAGCTGACGACCGAGCTGGTGGACGGGGTCGAGGTGTTCAACACCCTGACTGCCGCGACCCCGCTCGCCCGCTACGAGGACGCTCGCGACATCCTCGACACGCGGGTCGAGAACGAGAGCGCCACGCCGCTCGACCGTTACCTCGCGCTTCAGGACTACACCAAGTCGCTCATCAAGATTCATCAGGACGTGTCGGCCATCCCGGCTGACATGGACCCCAAGGTGTCGGTCACAGCCGGTCACCTCAACAACGAGATTCTGTCGCTGACCGGCGGCGGTGCTGACTTGAACGCACCGACCCTGTGGGAGGACAGCCGGGGCACGGTCGCTGGCTACAAGCAGCAGGGTGGCGGCGAGACGTCGAAGCATGCCGAGGACTACCGCATCCTGCGCGAGCAGGTCCTGCGCCTGACCGATGGCACGGGCGTGGTCATGCGCGTGGACGAGGACGGTCAGCCGACCGACCGGACCGATGCACCGTACGGCGTGGTCGAAGCTGCCAAGGTCGGAGCTGGCGTGGCGTGGGTGCCGACCGGCGGGCACCTGCCCAAGACCATCGACTTCGAAGGCAAGACCATCGACATCTCCGGGGTGATGACGGCCATCCTGCCGGTCCCCGTCTACACCGATGCCATCGGACCAGCCGACTTCACCGGGCGACCGACGGCGGCGGCGGGCAAGCCCAAGAGCAACGCCAACGTCGCGAACATGTTCACGATGCCGGATGGCACCAAGCTCGCCCAGTACTGGGACTCGTCAGGTGCGGTCCGCTGGACGAACGACCCTGACTCGCTGTTCGTGGATGCGACCACCGGGGCACGGCTGACGCCCGAGGACACCCGCGATGGCTTGCGTATCACGATTACCAGTGGGCCCAACGCCAAGACCTACGACCCACAGTCGGCCATCGACCCGCAGTTCAGGGACCCGAACAGCGCCAACCAGATGGTCAACAAGGTCGGTCGCTCGTCGTTCACGGTCTGGCTCAACAGCACCCGCTCTGACAAGAACGACCCGGGCGTCGCGTACGCGATGGACCCGCAGGTCATGGCTGCGGCCATCACCAAGGAACTGGGCACGACCAAGCCGGACGAGCTGGTGGCTGCGCTTCGCGAAGCCGAGTCAGCCCGGACCGATTACCTTGCTAAGACGCCTGACATCGAGCGCCGCATCCGGGCTGCTGCCGAGCAGGGCCGGACGGGGACGGTCGCCGACAAGCTGGGTGTCGAGGGCTACGCCGACATCACTGGCCTGAGCCGTGACGTGCAGGACTTCTACGCTCGGTTGCGCAACAAGGCTGCCAGCGGCGGCATCGTAGAGGATGCGCGTGGTGCGACGGCGGAGTTCATGCGTGGTGAGACGGGTGAGCGTGACTCGCTCATCCGCAAGGCCCTCATGCAGGACCCGTCGGAGCGCCTGCGTATCGCGGCCATCGAGGGGACTGGCGGTCTGATGCCCAGTCCGGTCGCTTCCCTGCTCGCCTCCCAGCAGAGCAAGGCCGTCCTCGGCCCGGGCATCAACGGGCAGCCCCTGTCCGGTCAGGCGGCGGTGGTCCAGAACTTCAAGAACATGACCGCCGCCCAGCTCGGTGGCGCTGCTGGTGCGCTCGGTGCCGCGACTGCGCCGGTCATCAGCCCGTTGCGCGGGGTGATTCCGACGATGGGCGCTCCGCGCTACCCGACCGGTCCGGCGGCTGGCCCGACTGCCGTTGCTCCTCCGATTAGTGCCCCGCCTGTCAGGCCACCGCCGCCGAAGCCGGTGATGACCGGCACCGATGCGCACCCCGGCAAGGCTGCCGACGACCGCATCAACATCGCGCCGCCCACGCCGACTTACTACTACTCGGGTGGTCCGGCGGCTGGCCCCAATGCGGGCAAGTCCTCGTATCAGTCGGCTTTTGACCGCGAGCGCGGACGCTAGATGGGCCTGCACGAGATTCTTCAGCGCACGGGAGCGCTCGGAGGTGGCTCAGCTCCGACGAAGTCAGGCTTCAGCGCGAGCCGCTACTACTCGCGCAACGCCACCTCGGCCAAGTCGTTCATGGCACCACCGCCGTCAGCCTCGACGGGCGGTGACCTCGACACGCGCCGCCCCTATGCCGGTGTGGGCAAGTCGTCGGTCAACCTGTTCGGTCGGCCCGTCACTCAGAAGTCCGAAGCGCTGCTGGCGAAGCCCGGGGCTTTCCAAGGCGGGGAAGACAAGGGCGGTTTGCTCGGCATGGCAGCTGGTGCGCTGGGCAAGTTGGGCGAGCTGCCGTTCGCCGAGGCCATCCCGTTCATCGGTACCGGCTTCTCGCTGATGCAGCAGCAGCAGAAGGCCATGTCGATGGAACTCATCAAGGGCCATGAGCAGGAATACACGACGTGGGCCCAACAGCAGGGGGCGGGTGACGCCAACACCGACTGGATGCAGAACACTCGGATGATGACCGAGTTCGCTCGTATGCGGGCGACCGAGACGGGCCAGATGTCGAAGCTCCTCGGGGGCATGGCCTTGACTCCGTCCGACGATAACCTCGGCGGGCTGGCTCAGTACGTGTTCACCGGGATGAACGTCGCATCGCAGGGCGTGCAGCGTCACCTCGGTGGGCTGGGCGGTGACCAGCGCATCAAGGACCTCGTCAACAAGAGCGACTTGCAGCTGGAGAACAACCCCGACCTCATTCGCATCAGGGAGGACGTCAGGTCCGGCAAGCTCAAGCGCGACGCGGCGCTCGATGAGCTGACCTTGGCGGGTTATGGCGTGACCGAGCCTATCGGCCAGTCCGCGCCTATCACCGGGCTGCGCGAACTGGGCAAGGGCACCCCGTTCCAGCTGTTCGGCGAGGTGAGTGCAAACCTCATCGCCGCCGGGGCGAGCTTGGGCCTTGAGACGTTCACTGACCCGACCAATCTGTTGTCCTTCGGGGTGGGTGGTGGCGTCAAGATGTCGGCTAAGGGCGCGGCGCAGGGCCTCACTCGGTTGCTGGCCGATGCTGGTGAGGCGGCGCTCAAGGACGGTGTCGAGAAGGGGCTGGTGCGGGCAGGCACCGACGCCGCCAAGGAACTCGCCATCCAAGGTGCAGCTCGTGAGCAGGAGCGCCTCATCTCGATGCTGCCCAAGGGCGTTGAGGCGACCGACCGAAACCTGATGCGCTACGGGCTGATGGCGAAGGACCCGGCGGTCAAGGCCAGCATGGAGTCGGTCGGCATCCTGAAGCGCCCGTTCGTTGCCAACCAGCACGTCCTCGACTGGATGCAGAAGGCCGAGAACGTCCTCGACCCGCTGAGCTTGTTCGGCTCGGACCGGATGGGACGTGCGGCCAACAAGGCCGTCTCGCTCCACATCATCAACGGTGCGACCAACTCGCTGGGCAAGCACAACATCGCCCCGGTGATGACGGCGCTGGAGAAGGCGGGCGTCAGCATGGACCGCATCTCGGGCGACCTCGGCACTGCCTTCGCCAACGTGGCCCAGCAGGTAGGCGGCGAGTCAGTGGCTCGGCTGCATACGCGGCTGGGCATCGGCGTGGAGGACGCCGCCGACCCGGTTGCTCTCACCAACATGGGGCAGGACATGCTGTCCCGGCACGGCAGGGACGTCGAGAGTCTGGTCCGCCACAAGATGGACAAGGTCAAGGACCTCATCGTGCCCGAGGCGGGCGAGACGATGGAGACGGCTGTCGCCCGTGAGCGCAAGTTCGTCGGTGGGCTCATCAGCAAGATGTACGGCCTGTCCGACGAGGTGGCCCTCGGTGTCACGGCCAAGATGTCGCCCGACCAGCTGGCTGTGGTCCGGTTCATGCAGTACGGTCACATGGCCGACGGCCTGCTCAATGCCCGGACGCTCAGCAAGGCCGAGGTCGCGGCGATGGGGCTGACCCCCGAGTTCGTGGACCGCATCATCTTCCTTGGTCCCACCCAGCTGACCAAGTCCCGGGCGTTCGAACTGCGCAAGGCCATCGGGGCCCGCGACATCGGCGAGGTGCGGCGAGCCATCGGTCAGTACGACGTGCTGGAGTGGAACCTGTCGCAGGCCCTGTCTGACGACGAGCTGCTGACCCGGGCCGACGAGCTGCTCGACGGGCTGGCCGAGAACCTGCCCGATGCCATCGACCCGGCCTCGCTCACGCCCGCGATGCGTGCCTTCCAGCAGAAGTTCGGCGACTCGATGCAGCTGGGGCTGCGCGGTGAGGACGTGTTCGCCGTCGGCAAGAACAAGGCCGGTCGCATCACGTCCATTGACCCGTTCATGGACTACGTCCGTGGCGTGGACATGAACATGGGTGACATCAAGCCAGCTGGTGTCGTCTCGCAGCTGACCGGTCGCCTGCTCAACAGCATCTCGGGCTCGCAGATTGTCATTGAGCAGAACCGGCGCTTCGCCCAGCGTATGGCCGAGAACGTCGGCCTGAGCCGTGAGCAGAGCGACCAAGTCATGCACCTCATCCGGCAGGAGGCTGCCATCCACGAGGTCAGCTCGGCGCGTGGCCTGTACAGCAATGAGCTGTACTCGGCAGCCCAGCGGGCGCAGCTGCCGCAGGTCCTCAAGGACAAGATGACGACCAAGCAGATTCAGAACGCCATCTTCTTCGCGCACGAGGGCTCGCTCGGCAAGGTCGGGCTCAGCCAGAAGTTCACGGGGCGGCTCAAGGCTGTCGAGGCGAACCGGCTTGGGACCACCCGGCTGGGTACGCTGGCCGAGAGGTACTACCCGAATGTCCGCTTCAAGTGGAACCCGTTCTTCCAGTTTCAGGAGGGCATCGAGACACCCGTCCTGCTCATCGCCCGGGGCATGGCCTCGCCGGGGCAGTTCACCGGTCCGCTGACGGGCGTGCGGGCGGGCCTGCGCGAGGCACGCGGGGCTGAGCGCGGCAGCAAGCTGGCCTCGTTCTGGGAGGGTAAGCGGGCCGAGATACAGCGAGCCCACGACATCGACTATCAGACCGCCGTGATGATGGATGCCTTCGCGTCCGACTCGCGCTACGCGACCGACATGGTTGAACACACCGACGTGGTCCGGTACGGGTCAGCGGCTGCGTCACGAGCCGCGTCGTCGTCCGAGGGCAGGGCGCTCACCGCCCTGCTCAACGACAACGGCGTGGCCCGGGTCAAGACCCGGGGCCAGCTCATCGCCTTCCGCCGGGACCAAGGCGACAACATCAAGCGGATGCTCCAGCGCGAGTCACCCGTCCAGTGGAACGCGATGCGGGCTTACTACAGCTCCCTTGGTGTCACCGACGAGGGCGAGGTGGCGGTTCGTTGGTTCAACGACATGCTCATCCGCAACGACCCGAACGCTGCGTTCAGCGCCGTCATGGCCCACAACAACCCGGCTGAGTTCTTCCGCCCGAGCTTCCTCGGCAAGCGTGCCCGCTGGTCGGAGAAGGTCGTGATGGAGGGGCTGAGCGGCGAGATGCTGGACGAGGGGACGACCTTCGCCCAGCTCCGGGCCCGCTACCTCGACCCAAAGGACACGGTCGTCACTCCCGGCTGGATGGAGGAGCGGCTTCGCGCTCTCGGTGCCGACGAGCAGTACATCGAGAAGACCAAGTGGCGGATGGAGTACCCGACCGAGGCGGAGTTTGAGGCCACGCTGGCCGAGATTGGTGGCCCCGAGGAAGCCGCCCGCATCATGGATTACCACCGCATCGTGGCAGAGGACGAGGGTCTGCCACTCATCGAGTCGCTGGCCGACAAGTACCACGGTGCGCCCAAGTCGCTGGACGAGGCGACCGGCCAGTGGAAGCCGACGACCTTGTTCCAGCTGACCGTCGATGCTGCCGAGGCACGGGGCATGTCGGTCGTCCCGCTCGACCACGAGGCGGTCGTCGTCGGCGGCAAGATGGCCCAGATAGGCCAGCCCAAGATGCCCGACATCGGGCTGCCCCCGGCTGTCGCCGAGCTGGAGTGGGAGGGTCACGCGCTGGCTCCCTACACCGAGCTGGTGCCGATGAACCTCATCGCCGACATCCAGCCCGGGAACGCCCTGCGGATGACACCGGCTGAGCTGAACACGCTGGCTGCCGACATCAAGTCGAACGGCATTCGCGAGCCCATCCAGCTGACCTATGGCAAGGCCGACCGGACGGTCAAGGTGGACGAGGGCAACCACCGGGTGGCGGCGCTCATCCAGCTGGCAGGCGAGAAGCCGGACGCGCTCAAGGGCGTCAACATCCCGGTCACCATCATCCGCCACGAGGGAGCAGCCGGGGGCACGGCGGTGCGCGGAGCGTTCGCCGATGAGTTCGGCTACGTCCCGGCCAACCTGCGCCCCTCCGACATCGGCATCGGTGACGCCGAGTCGGCTGCCATCCGGCGGCACGACACGGCGCTGCGCCGGGATACGGCGGTGAAGGACCTGACGCCCGCGCAGGCGAAGGGCCGCACCTTCCAGCAGGCCCGGGCCCAGCGTGCTGCCGACCCGAAGGTCGGTACGCCCGGGCTCATCTTGGGTGTCGAGGACGGACGGCTCATCGCCCGCAATGCGGACGGCAAGATTACGCACCGACTCGGTGGGCGCAAGACGCCACAAGAGTGGGTCGAAGAGTTGCAGAACAACATGTCCGACGAGCAGCTGGCCGAGCATGCCAGCTGGTACAGCGACATGCGCCGTGGGTTCATGGCTCTCAGTGAGAACCAGCAGGAGGAGGCGACCCACCTGCTGATGGCGTTTGGTATCACCCAGCTCAACACGTCCCCGGTCGATGGCATGAAGTTCATGCTCCGGGTGGTCGAAACCATGCGCCGGGGGCAGGACCTGCCCGCCGATGCAAAGGTCCTCCAGAAGACAGCGGGTCTGAACGGCTCGGCGCTCAAGCACTTCTTGGAGGAAGGCTATGTCTCACAGGCGGGGATGGGGCAGAAGCTCATCGACTTCGTGGACTCCCTTATCGGCGTGGACGGGCGGACGGTACCCGTACGTGGCCCCAAGGGGACATGGGGCGCTGTGGCGGGCGACATCTGGGCCAAGCGAGATGTCGGCTACATCGACGCCAAGATGCTCAAGCACCTCCAGTACGCCTACGGCGACGACTACGCCATCAGGAAGATTCGGGTCCGAGGAGAGAACGGGAAGCTGAAGGACAGCTTCCGGTTCACCGACAAGAAGAACGGGCAGAGCTTCGACATCGACGCCAAGCAGGTCGGTGGCAACCCGAACGATGTCGAGTACGACGCCATCATCGAGTTCTACAACGACGCCACCGACTACCTGAACCAGACGCGCTTCCTTGGTCGCACCGACTGGGTGCCTGCCGAGGCACAGGCACTGGGCTGGTTCAAGGGGAAGACCGTCTTCGGCGACGAGACGGGTGACCCGCGCACTGCCTTCTACGACAGCGTCTACTCGACCCGGGTGTCGCAAGTCGAGGTCACTCCGTCGGCTACGGCTCCGATGCATGTCCTCTACCCAGAGGTTTCGGAGCGCACGGCTCAGGCCATCGCCGGTAGGACGGCGAACCTGTTCAACGACGAGGCTTCTCGGCTTGCTGGCACCCGGACCATCTCGTCCAACCAGAGCGTCGTCATCGTGGACGGGCGAGCTGGCAGCGCCACGAACTTCGAAGTCATGTCTTCGCCGGACAGCATCCGCCGTCACCTCGCGGTGCTTGGTACCACCTCGGGACAGGCTCGCGTGCGGGCAACCCGGGCAACCCTCGCCAAGCCGACCAAGTCCAACGGCGTGCGACACATGGTCGAAGTGTCGTTCCCCAGTTCCATCGCACCGGACGAGATGCAGGGTGCGCTGCGAGCGCTGGCCGAGGATGCGCCGGAGTTCTTCGGCGACGCGGACCTGACTCGGCGGGCCGACGGCACGTATGTCGTCCGGGTGGTCGCAAACGCGGGCGAGAACCTGACCGACTTCACGGCCCGGATGAACGACGTCCAGCTGCGTGACCTGTACTCGACCGTCAGCTCGCCCGAGGGCTATGCGCGTGGGCGCTACGTCAACCCGGACGAGCCGATGGCAGCCGGTGCCCGGGAGCAGGGCATCAAGGACCTCGGTCAGCGCCGCATCCAGCAGTCCCTGACCGACGCCAAGCCCATCAACTACGGTGACAGCAAGCGAGCTGTGCTGGGTCGTGACCTGTGGGACAGCGTGCAGGCCGAGGTGGACGATGGCTGGGGCGGACTGACCGTTGACCTGCACAACGGCAAGCGACCCAAGGCCTACGGCGAGAAGCGCGGTGGTGGCCCGTACGCCACCGGCATCAGCGACACGACCAGCCTGCCGCTCGACGTCAACGAGGCCGACTTCCATGCGGCGGTCGATGCCTACATCGAGGCCCATCGCGGCGACCTGTCACGGCAGAACGCCTACCTCGGCGTGTTCCGTGACCCCGACCGTGGGACCATCGACCTCGACGTCAACCTGCTGGTCGATGACTGGAACGAGGTCGAGGGCGTCCAGCTCTACCTCCAGCGCCCGGGTGGGGCCTACGACTTCACCACCGGCAACGGGGTGTACAGCCCGAAGTTCGACCCGGCGTGGTCCAATGACATCAAGCGCGGCTACGCCGACGTGGTGGAGCTGGAGAACGACTGGACAGCCAACCCCAACGGCGAGGGATACGCACAGCATCTGGAGGACCAGCCCGATGTCCGAAGAGAACTGGACCGTGAAGGTCGGCAGTGGGGGCGCATGGTCTACGAAGACGCCTACCAATCCTTGGCAGCCCGGGAAACAGCCGCCCACCGAGCCGGAAGAGCCAACGCCGGAGCAGCAGGGTTTGACCTCACCGACCCCGCCGGATATCTCCAGCGAAGCCCCCGTGGTCGCCGAGCAGCCCGACTCGCTGCCGCTGACTCTGCCCGAGGACGACGCCTCTTCCAGCGAACCCCCGGGGGTGCCCCTCGTGGAGCCATCGAGGACGCCGGAACAGCCCTGAGTCAGGGCGGCAAGAAGCCGCGCCGCGCCCAGATATATGTCTCGCCCAAGCGCAAGGCAGCGGACACGCTCGCGCACGAGTACGCGCACGACTACGTCAACCGCACCCTCCAGCCGAGCGCCATCCGCAGGGCCAAGGCCATCTATGCCGGACGCGAGGGCACCGCTCCGACCATCGGGGCCAAGTCACGGCAGGCCACCCTCACGGTGGACGAGCAGGAGTGGCTGGCTGACCAGCTCATCGAGTACATGCGGCAGGGTCCCGATGCCATGCGTAACCCTGCTTTGGTCCCACTTGCCGAGCATTACAGCAAGTACCTGAAGGACCGCAAGGTCAGGGTCGAGGCCGACCCGACCGTCTTCGACGCCGAGGTCACCCGGCATCAGGCCGAGATGGCGGCGTACGAGGGGCGGCGTACGGCGCACGAGGCCGAGCGTGCGGCCAAGCTGGCTGAAGGTCCGGCTCCCGATGTGGTCGAGGCCGGTGTGCAGCGCGATGCTATCCGGGCTGTGCATGAGAAGTGGGACAACGCCGGTGCCCGCAACGGGCCGCGCATGGAGGGTGACCTTGTCAAGCTGGAGCAGCAGGGCGTTGATGTCACCGACGAGCTGAACCTGCTGGATGAGTACCAGACCATGGAGCGGCAGGACTACGAGAGCGCCGAGGAGTTCAAGGACGCCCGTTCCGATACGTGGGATGAGCTGCTCGACTCGCTGCGCAGCAAGCATGAGAACTACTTCGAAGACCTTGGGCTGGACGAAGCCGCACTTGGTGCCACACCGACCGACATCGGCCCGTTTGCCGAGGTTGCACCCACAGCCCCGGTCAAGCCGAGGGGCAAGATGCAGAAAGTCGAGCTGCATCCCGAGGTGAAGGACCTGTTCGACACCATCGACCGGACCCCGCCGACCCAGAACGCCTACAACTACGACGTCAACGAACAGGCCGCGCTCAACTGGATGTATGCCGGTCACCGCCGTTCCGACCGTGTGAGCAAGGACCTCATCCACTTCAAGTCCGACCGCTCGTGGCTGGAACGCAGCCTCAACCACCCGTACTTCGGGCTCTATCCGCTCAGTTACATGTGGGGCAAGATTCTCCCCGAGATGGTGGAGTTCCTCGCGCTCCGCCCGTTCGGCCTGAAGACCCCGTGGGTCGCCGCCGACATGGTCAACACCATGTACCAGCACACCATGAACCAGATGGAGAACGACCCCGAGCTGAAGCAGTTCATGGCCGAGAACGAGGACGCCTTCCGGGCTATCGGCATGCTCGTGCCCGGTGTGCCGTGGGACCTGCCGGTCAACAGTCCGCTCTGGCTGCGCCGCTACGTCGAGGGCGTGGCGACGAACCTCCAGAAGGACATCGACGGCGAGCAGCCCGAGGACTACAGCGCGTGGCAGGCATTCGTCACCGACGTCGATGCTGCTCGTATCGTCAGTGACACCATCGGCTACACCTCTGGTCCATCGCAGGGAGCAGAGACGCTGCTCGGCTACCCCGGCCTCGTCGCCAAGACCCTCGGTGGGCTCCAGCCCAAGTCCGAGGACGAGCTGGCGAACACCCCCGACTTCGTGCCACCGGTCCGCAACAACGAGTTGCCGCCGCTTCATACCACCGTCCCGCAACAGCCCGTGCCGCAGCCCGAGCAGCCTGAGTTCCCAGAAGGTTCTGTCGAGGAACTTCAGGCGAGATTGGGTGGCAGCTACGAAGAAGTGGTGAGTGCTATCAGTGGCGAGTAGACTTCCCCCTGTCCACGTCACCTCCGATGTGGTATCAAGTGGGAGGTACAGATACGGTGGCCCTATCGCCCGACAACCCGGCCCTGACGAACGGAGAGGCGCAGCCCGCAGCGTCACCTGCTGAAGGCTCCGCACCCGCCGTTTCTCAGTCACCCGAAGAAGTCGAGGCCATCTGGCGTAACCGGTTCAGCCAGCGCGACCGCGCACACAACGCAGAGGTCGAGGAACTCCGTCGTCAGATGGAGACTCTCCAGCGTTCTGTCGAGGGCGGGCAGGCAGGCGCAGCCGCAGCAGGCGGCGAACCGAGCTACAAGGTTCGGTACGAGCAGACGCAGCGCGAACTGGAACAGGAACGTCAGGCCCGACAGATGACGGAGCGCAGGCTCCGGTTCCCCGGCCTTGCGCAAGAGATTGCGCCGGATGACCCGCTCTGGGTCGCCGCCAAGGACGAGACTCTCGCCCGCCTGAACGCCACCTACTCCGCGCCGCCTCGGCCCGAGCCGACCGGTCACGTCGATGCAAACAACCCGGTGCGGACGACCGTCACTCAGAAGTCCATAGCGGACATGACCAAGGAAGAGCTGCTCCAAGAGCTGGCGAACCTTGCACCGCTTGAGATGGAGAGGGAAAGGCAGCGAGCGCTGGGCCAAGGATAAGGAGCCCCGCTCATGGCGAATACTTCAGGAACTGCCGGTGGCGTTGGCAGTCCGCAAGGTGGCGTTCAGGGATGGGATGCGGCGGTCAACGTCCAGCCCATTCCGCCGTCGCTTGCAGGCACCACCGCCGCTGGCGTCGCCGGTGCCGCGTTCAACCCGAACCCGTCGGGGGGCAACCTCGACGCCAAGTTCGCGGCTGTCGTCAGCACCCTCGTCCTCCGCAACATCATCCAGAACCTGCGGAGCCAGCCCGTCATCTCCCAGCTCGGGGCGTATGTCCGGGCGAAGAACGTCCCCGGCACCCGGGGGTTCGTGTACACCGCGTTCGCGGACCTGAGCCCCGCCGTCACCCTGCTGGAGGGTGTTCCGCCCGAGACGGAAAAGCTCCAGTTCGACAGCGCGTCCTTCTTCGGGACCCAGAAGGGCAAGCTCGTCGCCATCACCGACCTCGCGGACCTCATGTCCCCGTTCGACCTGTACTCGACGGCGGCGGAGAAGGTGGCGTGGAACGCCATCGACACGCTGGAGAAGGACATCGCTGCCCTGTTGGGCGGTGCCGACAACGGCATCGGCATCACGTCGGCGGCGGCGACCGCTGTCCAGCGCATCGTGGACTACGTCACGGCGATGAAGATTGCCGAGGTCCCGATGTTCCCCGACGGGACCTATCACGCCATCGTCTCGCCCACGGACGCGGGCAAGATTATGACCGAGGTCGGCGAGCTGGGATGGACCGACACCCAGAAGTACGCCAACCCCCAGACCCTCCTCAACGGGGAGATTGGGAAGTTCCGGGGCGTCCGGTTCATCGAGTCCACCCGCGTCGCCAACGACAAGTCCCTCCTGTTCGGCCCCGACTTCTTCGCATGGGGCGACTACCAGACCATTCAGGCCTACCGGGTTGCTCCCGGTGGCGACCACGCGGACCCGTTGGCCCAGCGTGGACTGGTGGGCTGGAAGGGCATGTGGGGCCTGACCACCGTCAAGTTCGCTGGCACCCCCGCGATGGGTCCGGCCACGAACATCACCGCCGAGCGCTGGACGCAGGCCGACTTCACCCCGTAGCAGCAACATGGGGGCGCAAGGTCAGTCCTTGTGCCCCCATCAGCCCTAAGGGGAGGTCCCTGTCATGCCGCGCTCGCCGACCTATAGCCCGCCCACGCTCGCAGAGATGCGGACTTTGGTGTCACGCACCCTGCGGGACGAGGGCAACACCGTCTTCGGGGTGGACGCTGTCAACGACTTCATCGCCGAGGGCTTGATGTCACTGGGCGGCTATCGCCCCATCGAGGCCATCGAGACGGCGAACTACGAGCCCATCGTCTACGGCGACACGCAGTTCATCCAGCCCCAGATTCTGACCAGCATCTGGCAGGTGGTCGCAACCAACCCGGCTGACCCGACCGCCGTCAATCAGGCCTACGTCCTGCCCTACACCAGCCCCGACCAGCCAGCTGTCCAGATTGGCTGGGACTTCTACTCGGGTGCGCTGTGGTTCGGGCGCTGGGTCGTCAACCAGATGGATGCGTGGTTCGGCCACATCGGGGCACCGCTGTCCATCGTCATGTACGGCTACCGGGACCGGACCATCCCGGGCAGCGACGACAACGAGGTCCTCGACCTTGAGGACGCCATCGACCAGCTGTGCCTGACCCGTGAGTGCAGGGCGCTGGGCTTCCAGCTCCTGAACAACGACCGGGCCCTGTATCAGCAGTGGCTTGCTGCCACCAACAACACCGACGTCAGCCCGACCCAGATTCAGGGGATGCTCAGCAACGCCGTCGGTGACGTCGAGCGCCAGCGCAAGCGCTCGGCTACCTACCGCCGGGTCCCGTCCATCGGCCCGCAGTACCTGTGACATGGACCTCGACCAGCCCATCAGCTACCGGGGATACGCCCTCAACACCGTCGAGATTCAGTCAGGTGATGGCAAGCGCCGTGGCTGCCTTGTCGAGGAGGCTGACTTCGGCACGGTCATGGGCGTGGGCTATACCGAGAAGCGAGCGCAGGGTGACGGCAACGACGCCTCGGACGTCTATCTCTCGGCCCGACAGGTTCACCTTCGTGGCTTCATCTACGGCGAGACGCGGGCCGATGCGTTCGACCGGCTTCAGGACCTCGTCTCGGCGCTGAGCCCGACCGGGGCCTACGCCGCCAGCCCCAGCCAGAAGGGATACCTGCCGCTGACCTTCGACACGCCGACCCAGAACTTCGAAGACTTCGGCACGGGCTGGCGGCAGCTTCAGGTCTTCGCCCGCCCGCGTGCGCAGCCCGCGTTCCGTATCCGGCGTGACACAGGCGCGGGTGGCAACCACCTCAAGGGCGGGGCCATCGAGTGGTCCGCCGACCTTGAGTGCAAGGACCCGCGCATCTACCTGCGAGCGCCTGTGTGGACGTACTTCAACGGCAGCGAGTCGGGACGGCTCCCCAACCGGGGTGACTATCCCGCCCCCGTGGACATCCTCATCGACATCGCAGCTGGGGCGGCAGCCAGTGGCAGCATCAGGTTCCAGATTGGTCTGGCCGACCTGACCATCACCGTGCCCAGCTCGGCCAACCACCGCATCCTCCGCTACTCGGCTTCGCTCGGCGGCATCCTGACGCTGGAGGAGAACGCCGTCGAGGCCCTGCGCATGGACCTCCTGACGCTGGACTCCAACGCCAACCGGCCTCTCGTCCGCCCGGGCGGCGACGACTACATCATCGGCAAGGCAGGGTCCTTCGTCATCACCGGCAACGGCATCGACACCGGCAGCCGGTTGATGCACAACGAGGCGTTCGCCTGACCGTGGCCTCGCAGCAGTTCCTGCTCTCGCCGACGCGGGACACTGCGATGCGCCGGACACGCACCAGTGAGAGCGCGGCGTGGAGTGCGTGGAAGCAAGCCAAGGGTGAGTGGCACCTGCTGGCTGGCTACGAGACGAACCACAACAACGAACACAAGTCCATCATCCAGTTCGCCCCCGACTGGTCACAGGTCGGCAAGCTGCTGAAGGCCGAGCTGTTGCTCTACTCGGTCACCGACCACAGCACGATGAAGCCGGACAGCCGTCACTCGGGCGAGTCCGACCTGATGATTACCCGCAAGCCCAACTCGTGGACCGAGACGGGTGGCGGCGAGGGTGGCTGGACCGGGGCTGTTGACTCCAACGACCTGACCGAGGACGCCAACTTCAAGCGCTGGTACAAGGTCCAGAGCTACGTCAACGGCGGGCTCAGCACGTTTGATGTCACGAGCATCGTCCGGGGCATCGCGCCGAAGACGGTCAAGGACCCTGCTGGCAAGGCCTGCCTTGGCCTCACCAACTACGGCTTCCTCATGCGCGTGGCCGGAAGCCTCCCCGAGGCGTACTACCACGACAACGTGTTCGCCTCCAAGGACCACCAGAACGTGGCCCTGCGCCCGGTCCTGCGCATCACCTACGAGCCCAAGGGCGGGCCGGGTCAGGTCTTCGGTGACGCGCCGGTCGGCGACTTCCCCGGCGGACCGGAGATGTTCTTCACCGGGCACTACGAGCCCGGTCGGAGCGAAGACCACCTGTCGAAGTTTCAGGTGCAGGTTCTCAAGCCCGGAGGCACGACATCGGTATGGGACAGCGGCCAGCTCATTGGCGGGGCCAACGATACGGCGACGAATACCTTCTCGGTCCTCGTCCCCCCGTCTCTCGCATCGCTGACGAACTACGACTGGTGGGTCAAGGTCTGGAACCAGCTCGGGGAAGTGACCGCGTGGTCGGACAAGCTACCCATCAGGAAGCTGTCCAACCCACCGTCGCTGAGCGCCCCCTCCCCGGTCGGCCTGACGTACGAGACGTTGGACGGAGTGACCTTCCAAGCCCTGTACGCGGACCCGGATGGACCGGCACGCCCGACCCGGGTGCAGGTACAGGTCCGGGGTACTACCCCTCCGGGCGACCCTATCTGGGACAGCGGCGGCGGCTACTGGGACAGCGGACTGACCCTCTACCCGGTGGACCCAGCGAGCCCGAGCCTCATCAGGGTCCGCTATCAGGGTGGAGGCCTCGACCCGGGCGGCTACTCGTGGAGGATGCGGGCGCAGGACGAGTACGACGCGACGAGCCCGTGGGTGTACGGGACGTTCAGCCTGACCAAGGGCTACGAACCCGAGCCCGGTGACAACGAGTTCCTGACCGGCTACGGACGACTCGGTCGCTTCCGTGTGCGCATCTTCGCGATGGGTCCGAACCGTGCCCCGGGCAAGCTCGTCGCCGACATCTACGACGCCGCCAACGTGGGCGGCAGCGAGTACTACAACGCACCGGGCGAGTTCTTCTTCACCCTTCCGGCCACGCATCCGCAGGTCAGCGTCATCGAGCCGTTCCAGACCCACTTCAGTCTGGAGCAGTACCGGGGGCAGGGCTGGCGTCCCATCCTGAACGGGTTGATGACCGACTTCGATGCCGACGAGGACGAGGCGGTCTTCTACGGGGTGGATTACATCGGCGTGCTGGGCATGCTCAGCGACGAGCGCTTCAACTTGGCCGCACCTGATACCCCGGTGGAGTCTGGTGGTGGCAAGTACGTCAAGGACACCATCAAGTACGTCGTCACCGACCAGCTCACCAAGGCCCGCGACGCGCCGAACAGCCCGGTCAAGTTCATCAACGTCGGCGACATCGCGAACATGACCGAAGAGGTCACCATCTTCGCCACGTTCAAGGAGCGGCTGGGCTTCATCAGCGGGCTCATCGACAGCCACCGGGCAGGCACCGGACGGCGCACCCGGCTGGTCTGCCAGCGCAACGCCGACTCCAGCTTCGAATGGCGGGTCATCTACAGCCCGGGCGTGGACCGCAACAACATCCGGCTGGAGTACGGCGGGCTGGTGCAGGGCTTTCAGGTCATCCCGTTCGGCCAGTGGGGGACCAAGGTCCACGGCATCGGGCGCACCGCCGAAGGGGCTAGGCCGTTCTACGCCAAGGAGAACGCCCCGGGCATTGACGAGGTGGTCTGGGGTTCGTTCCCCCGGGTGCAGGTGTGGGCCGACCTTGAGGACCAGAACGACCTGACCCGGCGGACCAAGCAGGCGGCGGTCAACGTCGCCAAGCTGGGCAAGCGCATCGCCCTCGGCATCCGCGTGGACAGCATCGACATCAAGGATGGCTGGGACATCTGCGACTCGGTGCCGGTGCGTATCCAGCGCGGCGTGGTTGATACCACGAGGTACGGCTCCGGCTACTGGACCATCTGGGGCTGGAGCTGGCAGAGCTACCCGGACGGGCACACCGACACCGGGCTGACCATCCTGCCCCGTGAGGACAACGTCCCGCCGAACCCCGACCTCATCCCCTCGGCACCCATCCTGAACACGCCCGAGTGGGGCGTGGACAACCGGCCTCCGACCGAGGACGACCTCAACGGCTGGTGGCTGGACACCTCGACCGGCGAGGTCTGGGAGAAGGACCAAGACGGCAACTGGGTCCTGACCGACAACACCATCATCGGTGCCCCGGGACCGCCCGGACCGGAGGGGCCACCGGGTCCAGCTGGGGACATCGGGGTCCTCGGGCTGTACGACTGGAAGACGGCAGCCACCGGTAACCCTGCCTCGGGTCAGGCCACCGCCTTCAGCTCCATCCTGACCGAGGGCAACAACGTCCTCATGCTGCACAGCCTGAACCTCGCAGCCGAGGACCATGCTGGCGTCATCGCCGCGCTGCTGCCTGACGACGTCATCCTCATCGAGTGGACCGGAGCTGCGCTGCGCCTGCCCGTGCGCGGGGCCGTTACCGGCGCGACCATCAAGTCCATCCCCGTCGGTCCGTGGCCCACCACCAGCCCGTCACAGCCACCGGCTGGCACGGACGTGACCATCACCATCGTTTACCCCGGTCCGCCCGGTGCGGAGGGCCCTGAGGGGCCACAGGGCATTCCGGGTGAGCCCGGGGCGGACGGCCCGCCGGGACCGATTGGTCCCATCGGCCCGACCGGACCCATGGGCCCGCCCGGTGTCGATGGCACTCGCGACAACATCGCCCCGGACACGCCCGTCATCAAGGGCACGCCCAGCTCGGCGCTCGTCCAGCAGGAGGATGGCACCCCGGCTGTTGCCATCACCGTGGTGGCGGGTTATGCCACTCCGCCCAGTGGGCTGACAGACCTCGCCTACTACGTCCTCCAGTCCACCCGCTTCGGAGCTGGCGGTGTGCCTGACTGGACACTGGCGACCCAGTGGCAGGTCCAGTCAGCGGACAAGACCGGCACGCTTGATACCACCATCGTCCAGCCCGGTGCCCTTGCTGCCACCCCGTACTGGGTGCGTGTCGCGGCACAGGACCTGTCGAACAACCGCTCGGCTTACTCGGCTGCCGTCCAGATGAACACGGTCGGCGATGACACTGGCCCGCCACCGCCCACCGACATCGTGGCTGCTGGTGGGATGAACGTCATCGGGGTGCGTTGGTCGCCCATCGCTGCCGATGACCTGTCCCACGTCGAGGCCCAGTGGCGCACCTCGCCCGCCGGTAACTGGCAGGCTGCCGAGGTCCCGGGCACGGTGTTCGTCATCGTTGGCCTCACCAACGAGCAGGCCTATGACGTGCGCCTGCGCTCGGTTGACCGCTCCGGCAACACGCTGGACCCCGTCGATGGGCTGAGCTACAAGATTGCCGACCTTGCTGCTGCCGAGAAGGGTTGGGTGTCAGGTGGGACGGCGACCCCGACTGCCCTCCCGGCCAGCTCGCTGGTCTGGAACGACGCCATCATCGGCAGCATCTTCAGCGGGAAGATTAACGCCGACTGGATTAAGGCCGGGTCGCTGACCGTCGGTGGGCAGGTCGGTAGCATGGCCGCTGCCATCAAGGTCGTGGACAGCGCCGGTCAGACCGTCGGGCTGTGGGATGCCAACGGCATCACCCTGCTTGACCCCCCGCGTGCGGGCTACGCGGGCAACCCCTCGTACAAGATGACGATTGACGAGGCGGGGCTGTTCGTCTGGGACATCAGTGATGCGCTCAACCCCATTGCCGTGGTCAGCATCACTCCGAACGGCATCGACGCGGCGAGCATCACCTTCGGCTCGGCCCGTGGTGGGCACAACATGATTCCGAACAGCTCGTTTGAGCTGGGTGCCTTCGGCCAGACTGTCATCACCCCGAATCTGTGGGATGTGGCAGCTGACTGGAACGCCACGAGGGTCGGTGCCGACACGAACATCACGACGGGAGCGAGCAACCTCACCATGACGACCGTCTGATGCCGAACGTCAAGGTCACCAGCGAAGCATCCGTCGCGACCCGGGTCGATACGGCCATCGCGGCTGGACTGGGCAACCACCTGCCGGTCGGCGACTACAGTGGCGCGGACTACCGCTCCGCCATCCGCTTCCCGGTGCCCGCTGGCTGGTCGGCGTGGACCGCCATCACCAAGGCGACGCTGACCGTCTACATCAGCGACTTCCAGCACGTCGGTCCGAAGAACAGCAGCATCTACTGCTCGCGCATGAACATCACTGCGCCCATCTGGAGCAAAGGCGCGGGCAGCCAGAACTGCGAGTCGGGCTTCACCGGTGGCAACAACACACAGGCCGACGACATCTCCTCGTCAAGCACTGACCGGGTGTCGTTCTCGTCAGGCACGACCGAGAACGCGGCCAAGACCATCGACGTCACCGCTGCCATGCGCTACTACTGGCAGAACGGTAGCGGCACGTCCAAGCCGGTGTTCGTGTTCGACAACAACGGGACCGGCCAGTACACCGAGCTGTGGGCGAATGGCAAGACCGGCGGCTACGACGCCACCCTGTCCATCGACTACGAGTCGCAGTCCGCGCCGACCGCGCCGACCCCGACGGGCCCCGCCAACGGGGCGGTCAGCCAGACCGACACCCCGACCTTCAGTTGGACTCACCACGACCCACAGAACGACCCGCAGGCCAACGCCGAGGTGCGCGTCTACGACGGTGGTGGAACGACCCTGCTGTATACGTGGAACCCATCGCCCGCCAGCCAGCAGTCGCTGGTGGCACCAGTCGGTTTGCTCCGGGGTACGACCTACCAGTGGGAGGTACGCACTGCCGATGCTGCCGTGGGCTACGGCCCCTACAGCGCACGCCAGTCGTTCAGCATCAAGGCCAACCCCGTCGTCACCATCAACGCCAATCGGCGGATGCTGTACAACGGGCAGCCCCGGCTGGCAGTGGACTGGTCGAGCGACCAGCCACAGGCGTACTTCCAAGTCACCGCTCCCGGCTACGACAGCGGGTTCAGGTCCGGCGGTGACCAGTCGTGGACGCTCGACACCCTTGCTCTCACCAACGGCACGCCCGTTACTGTCACGGTCACCGTCTGGAACACTGACTCTCCTGCTCTGGGGGCAGCGTCCTCTCGTTCTTTTACGCCACGCTGGGCGCTGACGACCCATAAGAAGACGCTGGCTGCGGTGCCGGTCAACTGGCAGGCCCCGGTCGTGGCATCAAACGTGCCTGCCGGGGCCAGTCTCGTCATCGAGTATGGCTCGGCGGCGACGGCTGGAGCTGGTGCCCCGACAGCGTGGTACTCGTCGCTCACATCGGTACCCAAGACCCAGTACCTGTGGTGGCGGGCGTGGTTCATCCCCAATGCCACGACCGGGCCGACTCTCGACAGCATCAACATCCCGTTCGACTCGACGGTCGCGGTGCTGGACAAGTGGGGCGTCAACTACGTCTGGCCGTGGGAATACAACGGCGGCATCGCGCCTCGCTTCAGCGTCGATACCGGTGAGGCCGTGTACGGCACACGCTCGCTGCGCGTTGACCCGGACGGTGTCGCGCCCTATCACCTCATGTACTCGACCTACATGAAGGTCCGCGAGGGCAGGTCGTACGTCCTGTCCGGGCTGATGCGCACACAGGGCGATGCTGTCGCGCAGATTCGGTTGCAGTCACCGTCGGCGGTATTCGTCCAAGTTGAGGCCGTCCACCTGCCGAACGTGCTGACCGACTGGGAGCGGTACAAGACCCCCGTCTGGGTGGCACCCGCCGACATGGACGTGTTCGTGTCGGTCATCTGCTGGTCTTCGCCCGCCGGGTCGGCGGCGTGGTGGGACGGCATCAAGTTGGAGGAGAGCATCGTCGCTACCCCGTGGAACCCGGCCACGGTGGGAGCAACGGTGGTCGATGCCGGTGGTGTGCAGGTCGATGCCACCAAGGGCGGGCTGCTGCGCTACAAGGGTTCGGCTGGCGGCGTGCGGGACGTGGTCGAGGGTGGGGCCAACGGGCTGCTGTTCGGCGGCGACGCCGCCGTGTCGAGCGATGTCGCCGGGGCGCTGACCGTCCCGCCCCTCGACGGCTTCGGGATGTATGGCCTTCGGGCGGGGCAGTGGGTGACCGGTGGCGGCGTCTGCACGTTTGACCCGTCCGGCAACTTCAAGTGGGCGTCGCGCTTCATCGTCATCGCGCAGGGCAACGGTAGCGACAGCGCGGCCAATGGCTACTACGACATCAACTGCCCGACATCTGGCGCGGTGACCACTGTCGGTGGAGCAAGTGCCCGGTCGTTCACGGCGGCAGGCATCACCATCGGTATCTGGGATGCGCTGTACGTCGTCCTGCCCAAGGGGCTGGGTAACTCCGCCATCACGGCTGCCGACTTCCGCATCGTTGGCTACCAGAATGCGATGGCCCCACCGCCGTCGAACTGGGTGCTGCTAGCCCTGCGCAACGGCGACGACAGCGTCCTGTACGTCGCCAACGGGCTGCGCATGCTCACCAACCAGAGCCTTCAGGTTGGCGGCGGGCTGGACGTCCGGGGTGGCGTCACCGCCAGCGACAACATCGTTTCGTATGGGTCGTTGGGTCTTTCCGGTGATACGTGGATTGGGCGCTGGTTTGCCGGTGCCCCGTACACGCCGGGACCGTTCAGGGCGGATGGCGGACTGTACGAGGGCGGCACCCGGCTCATCCAGCCAGCCGGTCTGCGTATCCAGCGCGGGTCGGTTCTGGTGTCTGCCAGTGCGTCGAACGTCGCAACGGCGACCGTCACGTTCTCGCCCGCGTTCTCGTCAGCTCCAATCGTCGTCGCCAGCGCGGGCATCTACAACGGCTGGTTCGCGCTCGCTGACAGCATCACTGCGTCCAACTTCCGTGCGCTCATGTCCCAGCGCGACGGCACCGCCGCGACGGTCGCCAACATGCCTATCAACTGGATTGCCATCGGCCCCGCATAGAAGGAGAGAATCATGAGTTTCAATGAAGCAGTCGTCGTCGTGCTGGCAGCGGTCGCGCTCATCCTCGGGCTCATCGAGCAGGCCCGGGCGCAGGGTCAGTCGCTCACCCACTGGGCCATCATCGCCCTCGCCGTCGCCATCCTGTGGCTTGAACTCGCTCCGTGAGTGTGGCCGAGGCTGCGCTGTGGGCCATCATCGCCATCTGTCTGGTGCTACTGGGTGCGCTCATCACGCCCGGTGTGGTGACAACAGAGCAGAAGGCTCCCGTGTTGGCAGGTATCATCACTGTGCTGTTCGCCATCGGCTGGCGCATGCGTAAGAAGGACGGCGAGTAATGGCCCGCTCCTATCCGTACGGCAAGGTCCCCAGCTCCAAGGGCACCATCGTCAGCGAGCGCTTTGAGAAGCCGTTCGTGGACTGCGGCTACTGCTCGGCCCAGATGGCGGCGCGGACGGCACGAGCGGGGGTATCAACCAACGGCAAGACCGAGGGTCATCGCATCCGGGCCAACGCCGGTCGTCCGCACTGGGTCGGCAGCAACAGCCGCGAGCTGCGCAACGGCCTGATGGGTGCCCTCAACGTCAACGTCGATGCCATCGACAAGGCACTCATCCTCGCCCGGGTGAAGCAGGGCTTCGCTGTCATCATCTCCCTCACCTACACCACCCTCCCGGGCTACCTCAAGACGCAGCTCGGCGACTTCGGACACAGCGTCATGCTGTTCGCCCATCGCAGCGAGGCAGGGCGTGACTACGTCGGCTACTTCGACCCGCTCTACGAGCAGGGCAGTCAGGCAACGTGGGCCCGCTGGACCGACATCGACCAAGCGTTGTGGTCCGGTGGGCACAACACGACCAAGGTGAAGTACGTTCCCCCCACGCCCCCGCCTGCGCCCCCGCCCACCACCGCCACCGAGGAGGACTACGTGAGTACGCCGCTCGTGCCCAAGCAGGTCAGCGTGCCGTCCGGCAAGTGGCTGTACGTCTGGTCTGACTTCCGCAGTGACCCCAAGAACATCAAGGTGGACCCGGGCAGGCACATGCCCCTCGCCGGATACACCAAGGCCGGTGACCTCGCCGTCGGCTACAAGCCCAGCTCCAACCCGCCCACCACCCTGACTGTGATGTACCTCAAGAAGGCGGACGGCACGGTCGTGAACTATCCGCCCCCGCCTGCTCCCCCGGGCGAGCCGACCGAGGCGCAGAAGCTCGCCATCAAGAAGCTTGAGTACCAGCGCGTGACCACCGGTAGCATCATCCAGTACCCGGAGCCACCCAAGTGACCGACGATATCGACACCATCGCAGCTGACGAGGACGAACCGGAGACGCCGTACGTCCCGGCCAAGCCGAGCCCCGACGATGAGAAGGACGTGGGCGAGGGAGTCGGAGAGGATGACGAATAGCACGGGCACCGCTGGGGGTGTCGGCAGTCCGCAAGGCGGGCAGCAGGGGTGGGATGATGGCTTGAACACCCAGCCTATCCCACCATCAAGAGAAGGCACGACCAGTGCCGGTACGCAAGGAGACGAGATGGCGACCACGAGGACGACCCGGACCAAGACCGACCGCGAGCGGGCCGAGGAGCAGGCCCAGTCCGTCGAGCGTGACGACAACTTCCAGCTCCCGCCCGGTGTCAGCACCAAGGCCAGCCGGGGCGAGGTCGAGACGACCGCGAGCGAGCCCGAAGAGGAGCCGCTCCTGACCGTCGAGGAGCAGATGGCTGGCGGCAGCGAGGCCCAGCTTGAGGCTCGCTCGCAGGCTGCCCTCGCCGAGGAGGAGCGGGCCCGGGCCGAGGCTCAGGCGCGGTCCATCGAGGCGTCGGCATCGAGCGCCGAGCAGGCCCGCAAGGGCAGCGCATCGGAGGGCCAGACGGAGGAGCAGAGCTAGCCCATGCCGTACCGGGTGACCAAGAGCGGCAAGGGATACCGCATCGTCAACAAGTCCACCGGCAAGACGGTCGGGCACAGCTCGACCAAGGCCAAGGCACAAGCCAGCGTGCGTGCCCGCAATGCGGGCGCTCACGGCTGGAAACCCAAGAGGAAGTGAGGGCAACATGAGCGACCAGACCGAGGAGCAGGTCAACAAGTCCCGCTCCGACGAGGCCAAGAACAAGGAGAAGGGCGAGGGTCTGGGCAAGCGTGAGCCCCAGAACCCTGACAAGCCCGAGGTCAACAACGACCTGCCGGAGCCGGAGCCGCCGACCCCGACCCAGCTGCCGACCTGATGGGCTCGTTCGCCCAGCGGGCGGGCTGGTTCGGCTGGCTGAGCGCTGGCTTTGGTGGTGAGAAGTCGGCGACTAGCAGCCCCGGCTCGACCAACGTGTTCATCACCTACGCCCGTGCGCTTCGTCCCGCGCCAGACTTCACCCAGTTCACCGCTACTGTCAACGGGGTCGCCAAGGGCGTGACACAGGTCACCGTGGGTGGCACCAACAACACCCGGTTGCAGGTCGTCTTGGCCGCACCGGCCCCCACCTTCGGGGACAAGGTCGTCATCACCTACACTCCGGGCGGTGTGCCCGCGAACCGGCTCGCGTATGCGAGCGGCGAGGAGCTGGGCGGCGGCAGCATTCCTATTACCACCGGCACCTAGTCCCGGCTTTTCCTTACCTGAGAGGACCCGCTTTTCCCCCGGAGGCGGGTCCTCTTCTTATGCCCCGGATACCACAAAGCCCCGGCGAACCGGGGCTCTCTCCGTAGTCCGCGACCCCTGAAGGCGCGGGCCACGGCGCGTGGCTGAAGGCGGGACTCCTGTCTACCCGCACCAGACCCGACGTCCTACAGCAAAGGACGGGTCCAGACTCACCGTTACCGGGCTTCCCTTCAGGCTCTGACCCCTGAAGGCGGATTGCTCCATTCCGCGCTGCCGCGCTTGCTTCGCTCCTCCTGCCCGCTCATCGCGTCGGCTGTATCCAGAGTCGCTCGGCCACTTGGAACCGGTGATGCATTACCCCCGGATTAGAGGGGTGTTCTGCCATCTCCATCCCCCTACCGGCCAGCAGGGGGATGCGTAAGGTAGAGCAGGTGCTGGCATGTTGTCAAGCGTCGTCGTCAGGTGTGTCGGGATGGGCTGCCACGTAGCGGATGTACTCCTGTTCCAACGGTGAGGGATAGGCCACGTTGACCGAGTCAACCTTGGCCGTCAGGACCCGGGCCATCTCGGGGTCGGTGTACTCAAGCGCAGCTGCTGCCTCGATGTAGGCCAGCGCCTTCTTGTCGGCCTCCGACCGGTTGCGTTCTCGCTCCAACAGCGCGTCGAGCAACGGATATCCTTCGCTCTCATCGAGCCCGGGAGCTGACGCTTGGGGTGCTGTCGCCTCGGGCTCGATGGCATGCTGGCGGGCACTGATGGCCTGTTCCTCCTCGGCTCGGCTGATGACCGGCAGCGGGGCGACCGGCTCGGTCGGGTGGATGCCGTTCTTCTTGCCCTTGCGGGGCAGATGGATGTTGACGACGGTTGCTGTCCCCATCCCGTTGCCTCGCTCGGTGAAGTCCAGCTTGCCCTGCGTGTGCAGCGAGTGAAGGACGTGCATCACGTCGTGTTCGCTGTCGGCCATGCCCAGTATCCGGCGCAGCTCGCTGATGTCCTTGACCTCACCGAGGCCACGGACCGTGTGCATGATGCGTTCCTTGAGCGAGCCCTGAGTCTTGGCCTCACCGCTGTTGATGCGGCGCAGGCGGGGCAGGTCAACGAGGACGTACTTGACCGTGCGCTCGGGCACTCCTGCTCGCTCGGCGATGTCGGTGTACGACGCCGCACCCAGCCGCTCGCGGGCGGCAATGATGCTGGCCTCTATCTCGGGCGTGACCCGCGTGTAGGGTCTTGACATATCGTCTGTCTCTCCTGTCACTTGACCGTCTCCGTACATGTGGATGTGGTGGGGGAAGAAGAACTGATGCTCGGCGAATGTGTCTATCTCAATGGCTCCTCCCGGTGCTTGGAATGGATGGTTCCGGTAGTTGGTTTGGTCGGGGGTATGGGGTCCTTGGTGGCGCTGCATCGAGCCGACCTCGATGACTTTGTTCGGGTAGCCCATCATCGACCAGCCCTCAGGCGTGAGCCGAATGTTCGTGGGCTCCTCCCTGTGCGACGAACCGTAGGGGTGGACGAGAGTGAACCGGACGAGGCCATGGGCACACAGTGAGTCGATGACGAAACGCAGCAGGGGGTACGGGTCGAAGGCATTCCACTCGGGAGCTGTGCGCCACAGGTCAGCGGCCAATGTCACGAGCGTGACGCTGCGCTGCTGTGCCAGCTGGACCATGACGTCTTGCTCGGTCTTGCCGAGGTCGGCGAATGTCGCCTTCTTCGGTGTGCCCTGCTCGGGCTGGTCCTTTGGCCGGGTCTTTCGCGGGCTCATCGGCGGACCAGTACAACCTTGCCGTGGGTGAAGCACTTGCCGGTGGTGTAGCGCCCGTCGAAGGTGCTGACGATGTCGGGCCGGACACCTGACAGGCACCCGGGCTTGGTGCATTCCCACTTGGGGTCACCCTTGGTTTCGTCCACCTTGGGCTCACGCTTCGGGTCTGTCCGGCGGAGCTGACCCGGAGCTAGCGTCTCGGGCTTTGACACCACCCGGTAGTAGGCCTCACCAGCCGGGGTCTTTTCGGTGACGATGACCCAGCCCTCGTCACGCAGCTGCTTGATGAGCGGGGCGACCCGCTCGATGTGGACCTTCGGCGTATTCGGGTCAGGGTGCGGCAGCCCAGCCTTGGACTGGGCGAGGTTGATGGTGTCGTACTCATCGAACCACAACTTGAGGATGTCGAGCTGCGTCAGCTCCCACGAGCGGGGCATCAGCGTGGCCCCAACTTGAACGCTTCGATGGCGACCTTGGCGATGATGCCCCACACGGCCAGACAGAACAGGACGAGGAAGGCGCAGCCCGCCACCTTGACCCGGTCGTACTCGTCCTTCATATCGGCACCACCTTGAGGCGTTCCGTGTCGGTGACGAGGGCGACGTTGACGTAGCCGTTCTCACCGCAGCGGAAGCAGCGCACCTGAAACTCGTGGGGCTGGTCGGGGTGGGGCTTGCCTGTTGCTGGCGTGCCATCCTCAAAGGGCAGGACCAGCCAGCCCAGTATCCGGTACGTCTCCCAGACGTTGGCCGCACCGAGTCGCTTGGTCGCGTTGCTGATGTGGTTCTTGAAGGTCTGAAGGCTGATGCCCAGCTTCTTGGCACCACCAGCCATCGTGCCCACTTCAGCCCGGGCGATGAGCGCCTTCCACTCCATCGCCGTGATGCCATGCTGCTGATGAAACGGCTGGATGCTGCGGTTCACGACTGCTTGACCCGGAGCAACGCGCCGCAGTTCGGACACTCCGAGAGACGATAGGGAGGCAGTGCGGCTTGGGCGGTACGCTTCCGGTCCTGCCATTCGTGATGCCCGCACTCACTCTCACGACAAGGGCCGTCGTGCTGACAGCCGCAGATGTGGGGAGGCGGTGCGGCTTGGGCGACAATCTTCGTGCCGACGACATGGGCCGCACCCATCGGAAACCCCACATCGGGAGGCGGTGCGGCTTGGGGCATCGGGTGTTCGTACAGCGCCTCGTATTCCTCGGCCTCTGTCGGCGGGCGGGGAGGCGGTGCGGCTTGGGCGAAGTACCGGGTGACGATGGTGGCGTGACTCAGGCGCGGCCCCGTGGTTCCCGGTCGGTCTGAACATTGGGCGTTCAGGTCAGCGATGAGCGCGGCCCACTCGATGTCCGTCTCGGGAGGCGGTGCGGCTTGGGCGAGTTGGCGACGCAGTAGGTCGTTCTCCTGCTCCAGCGTTCGCTCGCGGTCCTTACCCTGCTTTCGGCCTTCCATCCATGCGTCGTCGGGAGGCGGTGCGGCGTGGGCGAGGGCGGCACGGACAATCTCACGGACACGGACAGCGCCGGTAAGCGTCTGCCGCTCGACCATGATGTCGAGCGCATCGAGCGCCTCTCGCAGCGCCTCTCGGGGGTCCGGCCACTCCTTCTCGACGGGCTCACCGCTGGTCCAGTCGGTGTACTTCACGACGCCTTGCCCTCGGTGACATCAAGCAGCAGCTCGTCCATCTTCGGGTGGGCGTAGGCCCACTTGGCGAAGGCAAGCAGCCCGTTGAAGGCGACGACCATGTAACGGTCGATGTCGATGTGCTGCCACTGCCAGCCGGTCGGGGTCAGGTGCAGCAGGCTGATGCTGTTGACCCGGCGCAGCAGGTCGGTGGCCTCAACGTCCACGACGTCGTCCCTGCCCACAAACTCGCCGAGCGAATAGGCCGTGGCCTGAAGCGCATGCTCGGGGTACGTGTTCTTACCCGACTTCAGGTCCACGATGTGGATGTCCTTGCGCTTGTCCTCACCGAGCAGGTCGAACGACCCGGCGTAGCCCTTGCTCAGGTTGTAGACCTGTGCCTCGGAGCGCAGGACCTTGAACCCGGTGGTCGCAAGCCAGTGCTTGTAGTGCTTGATGTAGGGCAGCGCGTCCTTGTCCACCTGACCGAGCGGCAGGTTGTCCTCGACCGCCTTGTGGACACGCTTGCCCAGCGATGCTGCCCGGTCACGCTCCTCGTCGGCTGCCTGTCGCAGCCACGTCTTGGCCGCAGTCGTGACGAGCGGGTCGTTCGACGTGAGCATCCGGTTCAGGTCACTGACGTGGTCCACGCTGCGGTTGACGACCTGCGTGATGGCCCACTGGTGGAGCGGGAAGCTGAGCCCTGCCATGCGCCGGATGGTCGTGACGCTGGGGTACTCGACGCCCTGCCATGTGTAGAACCGGAGGCCTGACTGGTCCGTCCGTGCATTGCGCGGACCTATCTCAACGAGGGGCATCTGCTGTCTCCTACTTCCGCCATGCAAGGCGAGCGACTTCGATTGCAACGAGGGCGCAGCTCACTGCACCGATGATGTTGAACGGGGTGGGGGCAAGCACGACGCAGCCAGCGGTGACAGCAACCCCGAGCAAGGCACGCCAGCTCAGGCGCTCGTCGGTACCAGCCGCCGCCAGTACCTTCCGGCTAACCAGCACCACGACCGGGTCGTTCGGGAGGGTGGGCTCTTCAATCTCAGCTGTCGCCATCAGACCACCTTGTTCCATGGCTGGACCACGATGAGGACACCGGGTCGTGGGCCTTGCTCGTCGTACTGGTCGCAGTACAGCTTGGTTGCCACCACCTTGACCACCTGACTGTCGTCGTTCCAGACGTCAGCGTCGGTCAGCGCATCGAAGATGGCGCGGGTCAACTTGTCGAGGTCGGGTGCCCGGGTCACGTACAGGGGCGAGCCCTGCCGGACGAGCGGGACGGTGCGCTTGCCGTTGACCGGCAGGTAATGCTCGGCTGGACGCTTGAGCCAAAACTCAAGGCGCACTGCGATGGGTCCACTGATGGTGTCCGCCCCGTCCTTGGCCTTCTGCTCCATGGCATAGGCGCATACCTGACTGCGCCATGTCGCCAGCCCGAGACGGTTGGAGTCGATGACGATGGGGATGTTCGTGCCCTTGCGGAGCAGCGCCCGCTTGGAACCCTGCGGGACAGGGTTACCGGGCACGAACAGGTTCACGCTGACACCTGCCGGTGACCTTGATGAAGGCCCGCCGAGCAGGACTCACACCGGTCGTTCCGGCTCTTGGGCGATGCCCGACCGGCGCTGCATCGCACGCCATCCTTGACGCAGGTGCAGCGGTCCCGGTGGGGCAGCTCGTCGCTCACGAGCTGACGACTCGGCTGGCGATGTACGCCTCGACGTCGGCCATCTTGTAACGCCGGTTCCTGCCCATCAGGTAGAAGGGCAGCTCGGACGGCGGGATGGTCCGAAGGTAGTTGACGTGGATGCCGATGTGTTCGGCGGTCTGGGTCGAGGTCATCCACCCATGCGGACTACGCTCGTGGCTATGGGGTTTGGTTGGTTCGGTCATGGTCACCGATGTCTCCTTTCGGGTTGGCATGTATCAGAGTGTAGCAGAAGATTGTCACTGTGACAGGCCTAGTGTCACGGCGTTACAGCTGGGCAGAAACACAAAGAGCCCCTTGGTACCACCGCCGGGACGGTGGGACCAAGGGGCCCTCTGTTCGTTGACTCTACCGCATGTCCTCCGCATGTTGCGGCTCAACATGCGGAGCAGAAACTAGCGGCGCTTCGGAGTAAGCAGGACAGCCACGGTGCCGATGACACCGAGGATGAGCAGCAGCGGCAGCATCGGAGTCGAGCCGCCTGAGCTGGACCCACCGGCCACGTCGGTCGGCGGTGCGGTGGGAGCGGGGGTTCCGGGGGCAGCCGGGGTCGGCGTGCCTTCGAAGGTATCGCGGCAGACCGGGCAGTCGATGGTCCGGCTGAACAGGACTTCGGTGTCAGCCGCGTTGCTGATGGTCACGGTGTGGACACCCGGCGTGACGAATACCTCGCCGACGGTGCCGTTACCGAGAACGTCGATGAGTGTCACCAGCTGCCCGTCCACCCTGACCTTGAGCAGGATGATGAGCAGCACCGAGCCACGGATGCTGAGCGCCGACTGACCGACCGGAACCGTCACGCCAGCAGGACAGGTCGCGATGCTGAACGTGCCGATGCTGACCGGCGGTGTCGGTGTCGGAGTAGCTCCCGGCGGGGTCGGGGTTGGTGTCACGATGGGGGTCGGCGTCGGCGTCGCTGTGGGCGTCGGCGTCGGGGTGGGAGTCGGCGTCGGCGTGGGGGTCGGCGTCGGCGTGGGTGTGGGAGTAGGCGTTGGCGTCGGAGTAGGCGTTGGCGTGGGCGTCGCGCCCTCGTTGCAGCCACTGAGCGTCAGCGTCCCGGCGCTGCCGGTGTAGGTGACCGACGCGCTGGTCGGCGGGTAGTTGTCGGCGCTGATGTCCAGCGTCAGGTGCCACGCACCGCCACCCTGCTGCTCCCAGCCGGTGTAGGTGTGGCCGTTGATGGTCAGGCTGGTCGGGCTGTCACCGGTCCAGACCCAGAGCATGGTGCCTGTGGTGCTGGGCTGGCAGGAAGCCGACGGGTAGCCGTTGCCCTGCCACGTACCAGTGGCGGCAAGAGCAGCCGGGGCGCTGATGAGCAGCATCCCGATGACTGCAAGTGAGACGAAAGCTTTCCTCATGTTGCCTCCTAGAAGCATGTGTCGCAGGTGCAGTGCGGACGTTTGCCGGACTCGCACCGTGGGCTGGCGTCATGGTAAGGGACGGCCTTGCCCGGGTTTGCCATGGCTTCGGCGCACGTCGGGCAGTCCATGTCCCGAAGGACCTGCGTTCCCTTGTACACCTTGGTGATGCGAGCGGCACTCGCACTGGCCGGATTGGATGGATGCCCCGGCTTCTCGTTCATCACTCCTCGCCCGGGAGGGTGATGGTGACGATGGCCGGGTTGCCGACCGGCGGTTTGTCGTGGATGTAGCGGACGAGTTGGTTGGCCCAACCGAACATGTTCCCGGTGATGCCACCGAGCCAGTCGTCCAGCCCGGGGTAGCGCACCTTGGCTGCCTGCCATGCGGCGTCGTAGTCAGCCCGGTCCCACTCGTCGGTGACGGTGTCGGGGATGTCGAGCAGGGTCGGGTCCTCGTCGGCGACAGTGAGCATGGCCTTGGCCGTCAGCTCTGCCGCCATCTGGTAGGAGTCCTCGCCCTTCATGCCCGGTTGGTGCCACGGCGAGTCGCCGGTCATTGGGTCAGGCAGCGCGGCTAGCTTGTCGCGCCATTCCTGCGGGGTCACCAGCTCCACCTGAACGCCCGCTTGATGCGCTCCCAGAGTGACAGGCGATGAGCCTGTCGAACAGGGGCGTCGTAGTAGCTGGCCCGGATGTGCTGGATGGTGTGGTCAACGTTGCTCGGTTCGTTCAAGTGGCTGTCTCCTTGGTGTGGACAAGTTGTGGGAAACCCAGTGGACTGGGGGGCGGGGGGCGAGCGGGCGGGTGTGACCGCGCCCGCTCGTGTGAGCTACGCCTTCTGGGTGTGGACCTGACCGACGCCGTTGCGGACGCCAGCCACGGTGAGGTAGTCGCCCGTCGAAGAGTGCTGGGTCGCCATCTTCCCGCGAGGCGAGGCGTAGCCCGACACCTTGGCCCGCTGGTTCTTGATGCGCTTGCCAGCGAACCGCTCCGACTTGCCGATGGGCACGAGGGTGTAGCTCCCCGGCTGCGCCAGCTTGCCCGCACTCAGGTCGTTGAGGACAACGACCGTCTTGCTGCGCTTGGGCAGTGCTGCCCGGAGCTGGCGGTCAGCGAAGTCGATGTACACCCGCTGCCGCCAGACGTGGACGCCGGTCACACCCGGCATCGGCAGGATGGCGAGCGCAAAGCTGCACTCGGTGGATGAGTTGGCCTTGCCATCACGAAGATGGGTGCCGGTGAGGACAACGGGGATGGTGCCGGTGTCCAGCTCGGTGATGGGGCGACCGTCCGCAGTGATGCGGTCGGTCGGTGCTTCGGTGATGCCCGCGAACGGGTCGGTCTTGGACAAGTGGCTGTCTCCTTGTAGGGGTGAGAGGGTGGTGGTGCCTAGTGATGGTATCTGTGGGAGCTACTCCTTGTCTGTGTCGGGAAGTGCCAGTGTATCAGCTCTCGGGTCGATGATGTCGAGGTAGTGTTGCGTGTCCAGTCGGCAGCCGTCGTTCTCGTCGTCGCTGTTGCCGTACTGGATGGCGGCGTACAGGTGGCGGACCTCGTGCGCGTCATTCGGACCGCCCCGCGCAAGCCGCAGCCGTGCCGCCTCCACAAGCATCTTCCCGGCCTTGGCTTCCAGCGCCTCCGGCTCCACGTCCAGCCCGCTCGGCGGTGCGGCTTGGGCGAGTCTCGTGGTCGTTGCAAGGCACGTCTCGTACAGGTCGCGCCAGTACGCCACTTCGGGAGACGGTGCGGCTTGGGCGAGGGCGGCACAGCACGAAAAGACCTCGCCTTCAAGCACGGTGCCGCAATGGATACAGGCCGCTTCTCGCAGCGCCTTTCGGGGGTCCGACTCACTGCGCTCGCTCATCAGCGTGTAGCCTTGGCTAGGCTGATGAGCTGAGTGATGAGGCAGACACCGATAAAGGTGGCTGCGCCAACGCTGACCGGGTTGCCGGTGGCAGCAACGAACCCCACGTTCAGTGCGAGCAAGCCGCCATTGAGGATGGTCAGCAGGTACATCAGCATCGACAGCCTCATCGGTTGCCGTCCATCAGCCGGTCCTCGGCCTCGGACAGGCGACGACCGAGCAGCAGCTCGACCAGCGCCAGCCTGTCAGCTCCACTGAGCGTGACCTCAACGTCGTAGATGCCGACGTGAAGGGTGACCTCAACACCCCGGGCCATGGACCCGGGCTCGACTTCGATGAGCGGGTTGGCGGCGGAGGCCATGACGCCCCCGCCGTTGGACACGATGCTGACGGCGGTCGCCAGCGTCGTGCCCGGAACGATGAGGACGCTCACGACTGGACCTCGTACCGGTCAGACGAGAGGACCTCGACCGGATGGCTGTGCGGGTACTCCCGGGTCAGCTCGCACTGGTGCGGGCCGACGTTGGTCATGACGATGACCGGGCAGCGGGTCACCCCGGCCTTGCCGGGGCGATACCACTTGGACGTGCGTGTTCTCGTGTGCATTGCTGTCTCCTATCCGACCCGGTGGACCGGGTCAATCCAGACTTCGGAGTCGTTGGACTCACTGGCTGTGAGGTCATCGACCTCAATGGATGCGGCAACCCTTGGTGCCACGGTGTGGTTGTCCTTGGGCTCACGCCCTTGGATGAGGCCACCGGCATGGCAGTCCTCGCACGGACACCAGAGCGTGCCGCTCCGGGGCAGTGCGATGACCTCATGCGGGCAGTGCGAACACTGGTTGGCCGGGTCGATGAGGACGGTGCGCTTCATCGCTTGGCCGTCTTGGGGTCACGAGCGGCGGCACTGAGCGTGTCGCCCAGTGCCTTGCCGATGTTGACCGCCAGCTCTGCCCAGTCACCGGTGAACGGGATGGTCCCGGCCTCGCCGTACATCTCGGCGAAGTTGTTGTTGGGGGTGATGGCGATTGCCAGCACCCGGGTGCCTCGCTCGCGCAGCTCCTGCACTGCGTTGTAGACCAGCGCCACGCCGTTGTTGCCGACACCGTCGTAGCTCCCGGTCTGGTAGTTGTACCGACCGAGGTCCCGGTTGGCCGACAGCCACGAGGGCAGGCCATCCGACACGACGATGAGCAGGTCAACCTCGCCCTTGCGGTGCGAGCGGCGGACCTTGTCACCGACCCACTTGATGGCGTAGCCGTCGCCGTTGCCACCACCGACCGCACCAGCCATGAAGCCGACGTTCTGCCGACCCTGACTGTTGGTGATGATGGGCCACATCGCGACCTCGCCAAACTGGGAGGCGGTGTTGTGCATCCAGACGTTGAGCCTGACCGTGGGCTGTCCACGGAAGGCGTCGGTCAGGGTGGCGGTGATGTCGATGGCCTTCTCGATGCGCGTCGCAGCCGAGCCGTCCTCGTTCTGCTGGTCGCCCGATGTCATCGAGCCGGACCCATCCACGAGGATGTGGACGTTGACCTTGGTCGCACCCGGCGCGAGCCGGTCGCGGAAGATGTCGGTCCGGGCAGTGGCCTGCTGACGCCAGACGTTGCGAGGGTCGAGCCGACCCTCATCGAGGCGGTGCGCCCAACCCCGGGGCGATGTGCGGGACCGCACGAAGGCGGTGCGAACGGCGGCGACCACAGCTGCGTGGACCGTCGGCTCGTGATAGTACCTGTCGGCTTGTGCCATGTGCGTGCTGTCTCCTTGAGTGGTGGCGTGGTACGAAGTGTACCACGCCGTGGGATTATCGGTTCCTGAGCCGAGCGTACTCGGCCCGCTGTTCAGCGAGCTGTCCGATGGACCGGACCTCGACCTTGGCGCTGCCCCACTTGGTGGTGGCAACCCGCTCGACGTTTGCGTCCACATCGAGAGCCCGCTGCAAGAGCGCACCCTCTTCGGCCTGACGCCAGTTGTCAGCACCACGGTTAGTGCGGTCAACGTCGCCCTGCAAGTCGTGAGCATCGAAGTCCTGCGGGTATTCGCGGGGCTTGTCGGTGTCGTCCTCGTCGCCGACCTCGGTCGCAGTCTCGGCCTCGTCGCCCGAGTCCTCGCCGTCGTCGCCGTCCTCGTCGCCTGCCTCGTCGGTCAGGTCGTCGGGGATATCAACCTTGGACCCACCCTTCTCGGACTCGGCGTCGTCCTCGGACTCGTCCTCGTCCTCGACCTCGGCATTGCCGTGCGTCGGGTCCTCGTCCTCGTCCTCGTCCTCGTCCTCGACGCCGGGGTATCCGCCCTCGTCGTCGCCGTCCTCGTCCTCGTCCTCGTCGCCGTCCTCATCCCCGGCCTCGTCCGACTCCTCGCCGTCCTCGTCCTTGGAGAAGTCGTCGCCGAAGCGGTCCTTCGACTTGGTGCCGGGACCCTCGTCCTCGCCGTCGTCGTCACCGGCTGGACCCACCGGACCGCAGACGGGGCCGGGGGGCTGGACCGGGGGCGTGATGGTGACCGGCTCCGCGTTGCGCAGTCGGTCCAGTGCGATGTCCACGAGGGCGACCATGCCCTCGCCGTCGCGGTCGGCCAGTGCCTTGTACTCACGGCCCCATTCAATCCACCACTGGCGCTCGGCCCGGGTGGCTGCGTCGCTGGACCACATCGCGGTCCATGGGTAGCGGATGGAGCGGGCCGCGAAGTTGACCCGGTCCACCATCTTGCCGTCCTTGCCCTTCCAGCGCAGACGCTCGCCGACCATGTCGGTGTTGAGCGCAACCCAGTGGAGCATGGTCGGGAAGATGTCCCGGGCAATCGGGAGCTGCTCTGACATCCTCGCCTCAAGGCGGGCGTCGTCCCCGATGTTGAGCATGGTGTAGGCCAGTTGGTCCCACTGCTTGACGCCCCACTGCTGACCGGTCGGCTTGCCGTAGGCCCGCTCGATGACCGGCATGTTGGGGAAGGTGTAGAGGGTGTGCCCAATCTCGTGCAGGACGAGGCCGGTCATCACCGTGCATGCCGTGCTGACCTTCAAGCCCTTGTCGAAGATGGGCTTGTAGCTGACGACGATGCGCTTGGTCCCGGGCTGCGTGTACGCCTCGGTTCGCCCTGACAGCGAGACGAGGTAGCGGTCGCCGGTGTTGGGGTCACGGAAGGTATCGACCACGGCCTGCACGGCCCGGGTGATGTCAACCAGATGCTCGGTCGTCGCTTCTCTCTTGCTCACTTTCGAGAAGCGGTTGCGTTCCTTGCCGAACGCCTCTTCGAAGATGCTGAGTGCCACTGGTGCTGTCTCCTGTGCTGGCTGGTGAGGCCAACGACTAGATGTCGTCGGCCTCGCTGATTGCATCGACGTCCACGTCCAGCGTGCTGGTCGCGGCTGCCGGGAAGTAGGTGTCCACGATGATGCCGAGCGCCTCGGAGTCCTCGACCCCAAACTGCGCTTCGAACGTGGACTCGACCGCATCCCGGGCTGGTGCCCCGTCCACGATGTCGGTCGCGATATCCACCAGCATCCGGGGCGATACCCCGGTGCCGGACGGGAAGCGCATCAGGTCGTCCTTGAGCGGACGCTGATGGTTCGCCATCTGGACGAGCGTGTCGGCCTGCGCCTTGTCGATGCCGGTGACGGCAACGAGGACCTCGACCTCGACGGTCGGTGTCGGGTAGCTCAGGCGGATGCCTGTGCCGAAGCGCTGGGTGACAGCCGCGTCCATCGGCTGGGTGCCGACGTACTCCGCGCCGACGTTGGCCGTCATCACGACGAGCATCCCGTCGGGGAGCGTGAAGTACTCGCCTGCATCAGGCGACCAGACCGACTTGGTGTCGTCCAAGAGGGACAGCACCGCGTTCAGGGCCTGCGGCGTCTCCGCCCGGTTCGCCTCGTCCAGCAGGACGATGCAGCGCACGCTCTGCTTGAGCGCAGCCCCGAACGGGTTGTACTGGAAGTTGAAGCGACCGGTCACGCGGTCCTGCTTGAGGCCACCGAACCAGTCGTCAGCCGTGCGGACCTTGCCGCCCGACTGGATGATGAGCGGGACGCCCATCGCCTCGGCAAACTTGCGGACCATCAGCGTCTTGGCCGTGCCCGAAGGCCCGGTCACGACGACGGCACCGCGCTCGCCGCGCTGGCGGCGGTTCCACGTCCGCTCCATGCGGTCGTAGAAGCGGGCCGGGATGTGGACCTTGTCGAGGACGACCATGTCCTGACCGGCGATGGTCTTGCGCTTGACCTTGAGGACAGGCGCAGCTGCCGGGATGAGCGCACCGATGTCCTGCACCGGGGCGTCGATGATGACCGGCGCTGACGCGGCTGCGACCACGACCGGTTCCGGCGTGGGCTCAACCTCGGCAGGCACGGCCTCGATGACCTGTGGTGCGACGGGTGCTGTCGGCGTCGGCAGCTGGGTCGTGGCCTCGACGTCCGAGGCGAGCGCCTCGGTGATGCCGGACTTGACGACGTACTGCTTGGTGCGCCAGTTGCGCTCGACCTTGCCCCAGTCCGCGATGAAGCGGTTGACGTAGCCGATGTTGCCCGGGTTGACCCGGCGCATGGTCACGGCGTACACAGCGCCGTGCGTCGTGGCGAGCATGCCCTGCTCATCGCTGAGCGTGACCACGTCGCTGTTGACGATGATGGAGCAGCCGCCGGGACCGTAGTCCAGTGGCTGGCCCTTGACTGCCTTGCCCCGGCGCAGGACCTCGTGTCCTGACGGCAGGGCGGGGATGTTCGCCATGTTGTGCTGTCTCCTGTGGTGGATGGCTGTGGCACGTAGTGTACCACAGTGGCACCAAGCGGTGCGGTCAGGCGCTGACACCGTGCGTGGTCGGTGGACACTCGGCCCCGGTCCCCTTTGGGATTGTCGGTCGCCCGGGGACTTCAACCCCGTCCTGTGTCAGAGCCTGACCGGACCGCTAGGGTCCGTGAGGTCAACGGACCTCAAGCATCCCGGTCGTCAGGTCGTTGACGACGTTCTGCAACGCTTGGCGCTCGTCGGTCGCGAGGACCGCGTGCTTGAGGATGTAGACGGCGCTCGCCTTGACCTTCTCGTGAACGTCGGCCAGACGCTGATGCTCAGCGGCTGCGGCCTCGACCTGCTGCCACTCGGCGATGGTGGCCTTGGCGTCGAACGGGGCGTACTCTCGCGGCGAGAGGTAGCCACGGTTGGCCCGGGTGCGCTCGTCAATGGCGCGGTGCCTGTTGCAGCGCAGCTGCGGGTAGTCCCCGATGTGCTGCTTGCCCTCGGCGTCGGTCCACGCCTCGGCCCACGCTGCGGCCTTGTCGCACGACCGGGAGTAGTACGAGCCGGAACCCGACGCCACGAAGCGACAGGTCACGCGGTTCGCCAGCTCCCGGCTGGGTGCGATGTGATAGGCGACGACGTCGTCGCCGTACTTGGTCAGTGCTGGCACTGGTGCTGTCTCCTGTTGACCTGCCTTCATTCAGGCTCCGACCGGTCAGCGTCGGAACGACGCCCCGAAGGGCGTTTCGGCTCAGTAGCAGTCCTCCACCCGGCGAGCAGCAGCTGCCCGCTCGGCGTTCGGCTTGGCCCCACGCCGGACGACCCAGCGTGTGACCAACATGACGGCGATGATGACCACGAGGGTGAGCATCAGTCGTTGTAGGCGATGCCGCTGACTGGGTCGTGCCCACGGTCCTCGGCTGGACGGGTGTCGAGGTAGTGGCCGAAGTCGGCCTTGACGTCGTGAACGAGGCACCAGTCGTCGTAGTTGACGGCGCACTGGTCAGCGGCCTTGCGTTCGGCCAGCGTCTCCTCGGTCCAGTTGCCGAGGTTGCGGTCACGGCTCATCGACTCAGCTCCTTGGCTGGCAGCTGCTTGAGGACCGCGCTGCGAACCCATGGGCTCACGATGCGACCCTTGGACTCCTGCTCCCTGAGCAGGCTGCGGAGCGCGGCCTGCTTGGCCTGCTCGGTGGTGGTGTACATGCTGTCTCCTTGACCTGCCGTCATCAGGCCCCAGCCGGTCAGTGCTGGGACGACGCCCGCTCTGGGGCGTTTCGGCTGTTAGCTGGACCAGTACGTCTCGCTGCGCGGGCTGGCCGTGAACGGGGTGTCGATGCAGCCCGGGCAGTCGCTGTCGTGGGTCACGCCGTAGGGCGAACCTTCCGGGCCGATGACCTTGCCCCGGACCGTGTGGACCGGGCGAGCGGGCTCGGGCTCGGCGACCGTGAGGTCCTGCCGCATCCCGGTGATGAGGGCGATGGCCTCGCCAAGGGCGACCCAGCGGGCTGCGGCCAGCTCCCGGGCGATGACGCTGGCGGTCCGGTCCATGTAGATGGCCCGGGCACGCTCTCGGCCCGCTTGGGCCTCTTGGACCAGCGCCCAAGCCTGAGCCGGGGTGAGGTCAACGTGAGTGAAGGTGTCCATGGGGAGCTGTCTCCTCGGCTGTTCTCAGCCTCATCAG
>Ga0173480_10000008_pt1 | contig 53419 bp, 37 predicted proteins | sample NitcycUS209509C1_FD_122622 | JGI IMG/M metagenome (GOLD analysis project Ga0173480, IMG submission 122622) | Soil microbial communities from Arlington Agricultural Research Station in Wisconsin, USA - Nitrogen cycling UWRJ-S209-509C-1 (version... | ecosystem: Environmental > Terrestrial > Soil... | reverse complement strand
TGGCGGCTCGGGTGCAGGTTGGCCGCGCCCGGCGACAACCGGCGTGACGACCATCGACGAGGTGCCTGATGAAACGAGACGTCTTCCTGTCACTGACATTCGTGCTCGCGAGCGCCGCGGCGTTCGCACAGATCGCATTGCCGCCCGGTGCCAGCCCGCAGGCAGCGCAGGATCCCGGCTATCAGTCATTGATCGCCACGTGCAAAACGCCGCCACCGGCACGTGGGGGCGGACCTGGAGGCGCTGGCGCCCGCCCCGGCGGTGCGCCGCCTGCCGGACCTGCTGCCGCACCGGCCGCCGGAGCGGCACCCGCCGCAGCACCCGCCGCGGCACCAGTGGCGTTCCCGCCGCCGCCTGCCGACTACACGGTGACGGAGATTCCCGGCGTGATTGCCGCGGGCCAGAAGTGGACCAGGGCATGGGATGTCAGCGGCAACAACGCTGACGGCATCCTTGCCGACAAGGACGGCAATCTGCTCATTGCGCAGAATCACAACAGCGCCGTCGTGAAGCTCGATGGGAGCGGCAAGGTGTCACCGGTCTATTCGGACACCCACACCGGCGGCGCGCTCGCGGTGAGCAAGAAGGGCGAGACGTTCATGGTCCAGCGCGGCCTGCGGCAGAACGTCACGCAGCTGACGCCGAAGCGGCGGATTCTCGCCGACAAGCTGCCGAACGGCGATCCACTGGATTGCCTTGGCGGCGTCATCAATGACCTCACAGCCGACAGCAAGGGTGGCGTCTACTTCACGATGGGCGGCCTGTTCCACGCCGCGGCGAACGGGACCGTCACGCGCTACGGCGAAAACCTCAGCACCAACGGCGTCGTCCTCAGCCCCGACGAAAAGACGCTCTACACGACAAACCAGCGCAGCGTGGCCGCGTTCGACGTGCAGCCGGACGGATCGCTGACCAACCAGCGCACATTCGTCGAACTGCCAGCCGGCGGCGGCGACGGCCTCACAGTCGATGCACAGAACCGGCTCTACGTGACCGCTGGTCCTGCACTGCACGTGGTCTCGCCTGAGGGCAAGCTGCTCGGCAGCATCCCTGCGCCCTACGGCCTGATCACGGCGGCATTCGCCGGACGCGATAAGAAGACGATGTACGCCGTGGTCAGTCTGATCAACCCGACGACGAGGGTGCAGCACGCGTACGTGTATTCCATTCCGATGATCGCGCAGGGCTACAAGGACCGCGCGAAGTAAGGACGACAAGACCGGGCCGGGGCTTCTTGGCCACCAAAGCGCTACTCGCGAAGAAGGTGGCAGCCCCGGCATCCTGAGGCACGACATCGTCGAACCGACACTCTGGATTCACGTATAGCGCCGCATCGGGCAGTGCCGTCAGCCGATGGCAGTCGATCGGTGCAAAGCCCCGGCGCGCAGCGCGTGCGCCACCTCCCTCCCCAGTGCTGGATGGAAGACGGAACGATGGATCACCGTCGTGGCAACGGCGATGGGCAATGCCGTGTTCGATGCCACTGGGGTGCGACTGCGGCAGGTGCCTTTCACGCCGGAGCGGGTACTCGCCGCGCTGCGCGCCACGTTGCGATAGACGTCGCGCTGCTGCCAGCCACGACAGGCCGTGGCCTCGCTGCTCAAGACGCTCCATGCCGGGGCTGCCACCTTCGCGCGCAGGGCTACGGTGCCCAAGGAAGCCGCAGCCCACGAGGGACTCCGTGTTGCATCACGCGACCTGACGACTGATGCCGCTTGGAGCGGCAGCGCTCAGGCGTCAATGAATCAACCGTATGGCCGACCCGGTACCCAAGCGTCCAGACCAGTCTCGCGATCAGGTGGAGGGGAGCCCGCTCTCCCTGATCCGCGGCGGCTCGCTCTATCGGGCACAGGAGAAGGCGGGGCTGATTCGCCCGGGCTCGTGGGACGTGAAGCGACGGCTGCCGCTCGCCATCGCCGTCGCGTGGATTCCGCTCGTCGTGCTCGCCGCCATGCATGGTGGCATGGATGATGTTCTGTCGCTGGTGACCGACTACCGCGTCTCCGCGCGCGTGTTCATTGCCATTCCGATGCTGCTGCTGGCACAAATCACGATGGACGTCCGCTTCCGCGAGATGGCGCAGCAGTTTGTCGACGCTACGATCGTCCGCGACGTCGATCTGCAGCGCTTTCACGAGATCGTCGAGAAGACACGGCGCCTTCGCGACGCCAAGCTCCCTGAGATCATCGCGTTCGTGGCGGTCTACGCCCAGATCGGCTACCTCGTCGAATCCGGACGCGCCCACTTCGTTCCATGGGCCTTGAATGTCACGACCGGCGCCCTTACGCCCGCCGGCTACTACGCCATGCTCGTCACACTGGCGATCTTCCTGGGGCTGATGGCCACCATCATCTGGAAGTGGATGATCTGGATCGTTTTTCTCTGGCGGATCTCACAGCTCGATCTGCAGATCGATGCGACCAATGGTGATCTGACCGGCGGACTCGGATTCATCGGCGACGTGCCGCGGGCCTTCGTACCCGTCGTGCTCTCGGTCTCGGCCGTCATCGGCGCCTACTGGCGCTCGCAGGTGCTGAACGAACAGGTCACGCTGGCAGCGCTGACGTGGCCGGCGGGCGTGCTGGCGCTGATGGCTCTCCTGATCTTCTTTCTACCGCTGGCACTGTTCACCCCGGTCCTGGCCCGTGAGAAGAGGCTCAGCACCCGACGTTACGGCTCGATTCAGCATCTGGTGTCGCTGCAGTTCCGTCACAAGTGGACCGGGCCTCAGAGCGAGCCCGCCGACCAGCTGCTCGCCGGCCCGGACGTCAGTTCGCTCGCCGACATCACCGGCGCCTTCAAGAACATCGAACAGATGCGCACGTATCCATTGCGGATGCCGACAGTGCTGACGTTTCTCGCGGCAGTGGCCCTGCCATTGATTCCGGTGGTCACCACGCAGATCCCACTGAAGGAAATACTCAAAGGCCTGCTTCAGGCCGTTCGTTAGGCATCTCCGAGACTGACATGAGTGCACTCGCCGGCTCCCGTGGCACGTTGAAGCCCATCCGTTCCCGCCGTCATGGCTGAAACCGCCACTGCCCGCATTTCTCTCGAGAACGGCATCATGCTGGTGCGCGTACGCGCGGGAGCGAGCCAGCGTCCGTCGGATGCGCGCGACAACCTGAGCGTAGCGCTGCACGAGACCGGCGGGACGCGCCGGCCCATGCTGGTGGACATCACGAAATCTCCGCCGCTCGACGCTGAAACGCGACACGTCTACTCCGGCCAGCCACTCGTCGCAGGCTTCACGGCACTGGCGCTGCTGATTGAAGCCAGTCCGCTCGGCCGGATGATGGGAAACGTGTATCTGCGCGTCGCGCGCCCCGGCATCCCGACGCAGCTGTTCACCAGTGAAGACAGCGCCATGGAGTGGCTCCGGGGGCATCAATCGTGAGCACCCCTGGAGAGCTGACCTTCGCGCGGGCCCGCGTCACGCGGCTTCTCGAGCAGATCGAGCGACTCGCAGCGGGTGAGGACCAGGCGGCGCTCGAGATGTCTCCGCTTCACGACGAGCTCGACGCGATCGCCTTTGGCATCAAGGTGCTGGCCGACGAGTTGCGATGGGCGCACGAACAGATGACCGAGTCGGATCGGGTCAACTTCGGGATCGCCTTCCACTTCAATCCGTGCGCGATGGCGATCGTACGGCTCTCCGACAGCCAGTTTCGGGACGTGAACCAGGGCTTCGAGCGGCAGACTGGCTACGGCCGTGATGACGTCGTCGGCCGGACCCGCCGGCAGGTTGGCCTGTGGGTGGATGCCGGCGACCGGGCCGCCATTGCCGCCGACATACGGAACGGCCGTCGCGTGGTCAGCCGCGAGATCCGCTATCGCACCAAGAGCGGAGCCGCGGCAACGGCGATTTACTCGGCCGATATCATCCTCTTTCGCGGCGAGCCCTGCGTGCTCTCGGCCGCGGTCGACGTCACCGATCGCGTGCGGGCCGAAGAAGCGGCGGCGACGCTCCGCTGGGAGCTGGCGCACCGCGGTCGGGTGATCATGCTCGATGCGCTGACCGCCTCGCTCGCCCATGAGATCAATCAGCCACTGACCGCGATCATGAGCAACGCCCACGTCGCACTCGAACTGGCGAACGGCCCGGCGCCGGAGATCGATCTGCTCCGCGAGATTCTCGAGGACGTCCTGGTCGACAGCCGGCGCGCCGGCGACGTCATCTGGCGCATGCGCTCGCTCCTCAAGAAGGGTGAGACGCAGATCGAACAGCTCGATCTGAGCGGCATCCTCGACACCGTCGTCAAGCTGGTCGAAGGCCATGCTGCCACCCGGCGCATCGCCCTGGTGACCGAACTGGCACCCATGACCAGCTACGTACTCGGTGACCGTGTGCAGGTCCAGCAGGTAGCACTCAACCTGCTGATGAATGCGTTCGACGCGGTGAAGGACTGCGACGCCGACGCCCGCCGGGTCTGCCTCAGGACCCGGCAACGTGACGCCACCGCGGTCATCGAGGTCGCGGACGGCGGCGCCGGGCTCAGTGACGAAGCACTGGCCCGCATCTTCGAGCCCTTCCGGACGACGAAACCTGAAGGGATCGGACTGGGCCTCTGGATCTGTCACGAGATCGTGACCGCGCACGGCGGCACCCTTGCCGCGACGCGCAACGCCGCCGGCGGGATGACGTTCGCTGCCGCGTTCCCGCTGCGCACGTCGGACGCGGACGCCCGGCCGGTCGTGACACCGCGTCGCCAGGAACGTTCGTCATGAGCGACACGCGGCGGCATGCGGTGCAGTTCTACGAGAACCAGCGGTTTCTGCACCAGAGGGTGCAACAGTTCTTCGATCGGGCACTCGACGAACGGCAGCCGAGCGTGATGATCGCCCGTCGCAGCACGTACGAAGGCGTGATCGGCGGTCTGGTCGCTTCACGCGGAGGCATGTCGGATGCCATCAACGGCATCAGATTCGTCGATGCCGCCGCCGCACTCGACGGATTCATGGTCGGACGCACGCCCGATCCTGTCCGCTTCGAGAAAATGCTGGCCCCGCTGTGCGACGAGCTGCGACCGAGCGGTGACGGCGCCCTGCGTATCTACGGCGAAATGGTCGATCTGTTGTGTGGCACCGGCAATCACGACGCCGCGCTCAGGCTCGAGCAGTTCGGAGAGCGTCTGATGCAGGAACAGCCGGTCTCTTTACTGTGCGCCTACGCACTGGAGAGCTTCGACACGGACAAGGACGCCAGGCAGCTGCGTGCCGTCTGCGATCACCACACGGATGTCCTGGCGGCCGAAGGCGCGGACGGCGAGTTCGACCAGCGTACCAGGGAAGAGCACGTCGTCCTGTTGCGGCAGCGTTCGCGTGTACTCGGCCGGCTCCGCGGCGATCGGGCACCCGCGGCTGCTCACCCGCTGACATCGACGATCTACATCATCGACGACGACCCCAGTATCCGGCGATCGATTGAACGCGTGCTCGTCGCGAACGGCCTGCGCGTGCGGACGCTGGACTCCGTCGAAGCCTTCCTGAAAGAAGCCGCCGGTGTCGTCGCCGGCTGTCTGGTCGTCGACGTCCAGCTCCCCGGCATGAGCGGGCTCGACCTGCAGAAGCAGCTGGCTTCAGCGGGAAGTACGATTCCAATCATCGGCATGAGCGGATCGGCAAATCCTCGTCTGGCGGACGAGGCGATGCGCCTTGGCGCCAGCGCCTTCCTGCGCAAGCCGTTCGAGGCAGAAGCCCTTCTCAACGAGGTCTTGCGCGCGCTTCGCTTGCCGACGCGGTTCCCCTAGTCCCCTAGCAGCCCGGCGCCCGCTCGCGTCAGTCCACGCGTTCTTCCGTCAACGCCACCGCGGTCAGCTCACACAGCACTTCGCGCCTGGTATTCCCGTCCCCACCGCCACGGATTGCCGGCGCCTGCGGCACATCCTTGGGCATTGGGCATTGAGCATTCAGGTTGCCCGTTTCGCCTGCATGTCAGGCACTCGGCGCGCGCGGCACGATCCTGGTCGGCGACTCCTGGCGCGGCACCGTCCCTGCCGCATCAGACGCCTTGCTCTTCGGCAACCGCACGACGAATACGGCGCCGCCAGTGGGGCGATTGCCGGCGACGATCTCGCCGCCGTGCATCACCACGATCTCGTGTGCGATGGCCAGCCCCAGCCCCAAACCGCCATGCTCGCGCGTCGTCGACGGATCTGCCTGGCGGAACTGCTCGAAGACGTGCGGCAGGAAGGCCGGCGCGATGCCGGGGCCGTCGTCCTCGACCGAGCATTCGACGTGGTCCGCACCTTCGAGAATCGAGACCGTTACCGCCCCTCGCGTCGGAGTGAACTTGACGGCGTTCGACAGCAGGTTCCAGGCCACCTGCTGAAGCCGGCGGCTGTCGCCACGGACGTCCGGCGACCCGACGCTGTGAATATCGACCGTGACGCCGCTCGCCTGCGCCACCTCGCGCACCATGTCGACGGCCGCCTCGAACACGGCGCGCATATCCACCCGTTCCTGCTCCAGCGGCAACTCGCCCTTGGTGATGCGCGAGATATCGAGAATGTCCGAGACCAGGCGCGACTGCAGCTGAAGGTTGCGGTAAATCGCCTGGACGACGCGCCCGTGACGATGATCGGCGTGCAGCGACTCTCGAAGGATGTGCGTCCAGCCGAGCGCCGCGTTGAGCGGCGTCCGCAGTTCGTGCGACAGCGTGGCGAGGAAGGCGTCTTTGGCGCGGTTCGCCTCCTCGGCTTCGCGGAGCCTGGCCTGCTCCTGAGCCAGCTGGGCCCGCGCCGCTTCGGCACGAAGCCGTTCGGTGATGTCGTGACCGGTGACGAGCAGACGCCTGGGCGCGCCGGCGGCATCGAACTCCACCCGGCCCCTGGCGTAAATGACACGCTCCTCACCATCGGACCTGATGATGCGATGCTCGAACGTCAGAGGATGTTTCTCCCGAATGGCGCGTTTGAGCTCGGCGTCGGTGCGCTCACGATCCTCCTGGTGAATCAAGGCAAGATATGCGTCGTAGCGCGACGGCGCCGTCGACACACCGAAAATCCGGCTGAACTCGTCCGAACACCACCATCCGTCGCTCGCCAGATCCCATTCCCAGCTGCCGATCTGCGCGACCGACTGCGCCTCCACGAGCCGGTTGTGCATCCGTGTGAGTTCCGCGGTCCGGTCATGCACACGGCGCTCGAGCGTCTCGTTCAGGAGTCGGAGCTTGGATTCAATCCGGCGTCGAACTGCCGTCTCGGCAGCCACCGCCAGCATCAGCAGTGATATCACCGTCACCAGCGACTGCGCCATCAGCGGCGCACTCTCCGGACCGCCGAGCTCGAATGGTCCGAGATGCTCCCGGCTCCGGTACACCGCGACACCAGACATGATCACGCCGAGCGCCGCTGTCTCGAGAATGCCGACGCGAAACGCCGACCAGAGCATCATCGGCAGGATGACGATGGCGAGCGGCATGTCGCGCTGCAGCTCCGCTGGCACACCGAAGGCGACAAACAGCACGAGCACCAGTGCCGCCGCGAGCGTCGCCAGTTCCATGCGCCCGGCGCGCGGCACCGGCTGACGCGTCGTCAGCAGGACGCCGAGCGGCGCATAGAGCGCAATGCCGGTCGCATCACCGAGCCACCAGGTGAGCCAGATTCTCCAGGTGTCGCTGGCGACAATCTCGCCCGATAGACGCAGCGCCGCCGTGCCGACGCCAGCGGCGATCAGCGGCGCCACGAAGCCGGCGACGAACGCGAACCGGAACACGTCAGGGCCGCGCTCGAACGCAAGGCGCCCGCGCGCAACGCGCATCGTCAGTGCCGCTGCGACGACGCACTCGAGTGTGTCGCCGGCGGCGATGGCGGCGGACAATGTACCGTCACCCAACGCGAGGAGATTGGTAACGAAAGCTCCGGCCGCAACCGCGGGCCAGCCACGCAGACCTACGACGAGCAGAGCGGCCACGGCAACGCCAGCCGACGGCCAGATGGGCGTGACGACAGGGTGCAGGTGGGCAAACGAGAGCCCGACTACGCCGGCGAGAATGTAGACAACCGCGACGCTTGCGAGGATGCCAGCAAATCGCGCACGTTCATGCATCCAGGCGGATTCTATCTCGGCAACTCAGAGACATCCCGCGTCGCGAACAGAAGCTGTGCATCACTCACCTGGGCCATTCCGCGTTGAGCCTAAGCCGGTGACGGCCTGTCAGTGGAGAGAGAGCTGGACGGGAACGACCGGATGGTCCTCGTATCCGGTCGTTCCCGTTGCGAGGCGTACGACGACGAACGACATGGGCTTACCGATAGATGAACTGACGCCCGGTGCGCGAGTGTTCGGGGAACCATGCCTTGATGGGACGTGGTGTTCCTGACGGGCTTTCACCAAGGAGGACGTTGTCCTGCATCGCCCCGGGCGGCCGGTTGATCTCGATGGTGAATGCCGTCATGTAGACGAGGTGGTTATCGCTGTTCGTGACCCGGACCAGATCTTCCGAGACGCCGACGCGCTCGAACAGGTAGCGTCCGCTGGCCAGCGTCACACCCGGCAGAGAGACGGGCGCGTTGAAGGTCAGATAGGTTCGCGAAGCCGCGGCGTGACTTCCCCCCGAGCTGGCAACCACCAGGATCACGGCGCCGCACAACGCCACTAACGATCTGCGAATCCGCATATTCATTTACCTCCTGCTGCTGATAACGCCAGGAGCAGGGGAATCGAACAGCGGGCAATGATGACGGCCGAGCCGCTAACGCTTCTCCACCAGTGTCAGAGTGGCCACGGCCTTTGCGTCGTCCTTGGGATCTGACTGGACCCGGACGTTGGCGATCTTCGGCGTCAGCGATAAGAAATTGTCGAGCAGCAGCCCCGGTGACGCCCCCGGGAGACGTGTGGGGTCCGCCGTAAGGCGGACCCTACGTCACCGTGGCAGCAGTTCGTCGATGCCGCTCAATCGTTTCAGCGTCACGCTGGTTGTCGTGGGCTGCCCCTGAGCGTTGTTCGTTGCCGGGAAGGTGATCGTCGCCGTGGCGTTATCGCGCGACAGTTCGTAGAAGCGCTTGATCGTGTTGCCGTTCGCGATCAGCCCGATGTTGGCCAGCGGGTGATGGAACACCTGGCCCGGGTAGACCGTCAGCGCACCGAAATAGCCGATATAGCCGGCGAGCGCCGCGCGCGCCTCGTCCTCCGTCGGCTGATCGCCGGCCAGCTTCACGCGCGTGCGTGGCGGAAAGTGAACACCGACGTACCCCGATGGCGTGTAGACGATGACGCTGGGCGCACGGGTCGTATCTTCGGATGCACCGGTCGCGAGGTTGATGCGCTTCTCGATTGTGTGTTCCCAGAAGCCGACCACCTGACGATACGACGGCGACAGGTTCTCCACCGGAGGTACGCGTTCCCAGGTCCATCGCGTTCCGGCAAACGGCTCATTCGCGCCCGCGATCATGACGAGGCGAGCCGGGTGCGACGTCGGCGACAGTGTCGGCGGGTCGCTGGCGAGCGTAAAGGTCCTGGCGAACTGCGCGGTCTGCAGGTTGGGATGCACGGCGCCCCGCGTGTTGATGGTCACGGATTGCCCGCCCGCCTCAACCTGGAAGGTGCCCCAGAAACCGCTGAAGCCGGCGAATATCGCTTGACGCTCGCCGAGCGGCGCGGCGCCCTGGGGACGTCCGTGCTGGACGCCTTCGAAGATGTGCCCGGCGCTGTCGAGCACCAGCAGCCCGCGCGGCAATGGCATCGACGTCAGGCGGCCGCCGGTGCCCGGCCTCTCGATCGACACCAGCGTCCACGTCCCTGCGAGCTGTCGCGCGCCCGGTGCGGACGCGGCCGGCGTCTGCGCTCCTTGCGGGCAGACCACGAACAGCAAGACAACACTCGCCACGGCAGCAAAGAACCTTTGCATGCCGCGTATCTTAGCAGCCCATGGTGCATGGCCGGCGGTTACGGTTTTCGCGGTTCGAGAGAGTGGGAGAACTGGTAGAACCGCTGGTGCGCCGAGTCGAGATACCAGCGCATGCGTCCGTCGGCCAACGAAGCCTTGAGGGCAAGGTTCTGGTCGTACATCACCGGGAACCAGCGTGAGCGCAGTTGCATGCGCAGGTAGTCGTCCCAGCTCGCGACGTTTCCGGCAATCGCCATGGCCAGCAGCACGTTTACCGCCCACGTGCGCGTCGGCGTCGCGCGTGCCAGCAGACGCTCGAGGAACACGACGGCACCAACGAGACACAGCGCCTGCAGCGCCATCGGGTAATACCAGACCCGGTGGTCCGCATAGTCGAACACCGGAGGATGCCGGGCGATCATCATGGCAAACAGCACGACCTGCGACAGCACCACGAACATCCACGGAAGGTCCTGCCGTCGCGGACGCCATCTCGTAAGCCACGCCGTCAGTACGACGAGCACGAGAAGGACGGCGAACACCCGCGGTGACACGCCTCCGGACAGCAGCGCGCCGGCCTGCAGCACGAGTGCCACGGCGTGCCGCCAGACCAGGGGATCGGTGAGCGCCGTCAGCGGCAGTCTCTGGTAGTCGAAGGTCGGACGGTACCCATGCAAGAACTCGATGAGAGCCGGCGCCGCCACAACGTCATAGAGCGCCATCACCACGACCGCCACGCCCGCGGCCGCGACCATGTCCCATCGCCGCTTGACGATGAACGCATGAAGCGCCAGCGCGCCACACCCGACCAGCGTGAGAAAGAACCCCTGCCGATCCAGCCAGCTCATGACGCAGAACATCGCGAACACCAGCGCCGGCGCCCACCGGCCTCGACGCGTGTCGGATGGCGTTTCACGTCGCAGCTGCGACATCAGATAGAACGTCACACCCACCACGAGGGGGGGCAACAGTGGCTTCGCGGACCTGTACAACATGCCCATCGTCACGAGGTGCGTGTAGGTCGTGAGATATGCGAGCAGCAGCAGAAGCGCGGTCACGGCCGGCACGTGGGCGTAGCGGCGCGCGCCTCGCAGGAAGACGACGATGGTCAGAATGGAGGCGACAAGGCCACTGAGCGGAACGAAGATGCGATAGCCGTGGCGCAGGAGGGCGCCGAATACGTGGGCGTCGATATAGTCGATGAAGTAGCTCAGCTCGCGTGCCTGATACGTACCGAGGTCGTTGCGGTAAGGGTCGAACACGAGACGGAGCACGCTGCGATCGGCGTGATACTGGGTCACGAACGCGGTGGCTTCGGTCTCGATGAGGCCGCCGTCCCAGTACCAGAACGGTGCCAGCAGTGCGCACACGACGAGCGCACGAAGTGCCCACACGATCACCGATGCCATCCCGGGAGCTGCCGCGCGGGCTGCGCTAACATGAGGGCGCGATGCGGGCACGTTCACCCATCATACTGCCCTGCCTCCTGCTGTCGATCACTGCGGGGTGCTCACCACGCTCAGCGTCGGTTGCGCAGGCCGCGGTGACGCCGTCGGTGTCGCTGGACCGCGCCGCCGCCGGAGGTGGCCAGGTGGTCGACGCGCGGTACCAGTTCACCGTCGCCGCCGATGCCTCGCCGATACCTCCAGACTTGACCGTGTTCGTCCACCTGCTGGATGAGGACGGCGAGCTGCTGTGGGCCGGCGATCATCGTCCGCCGGTGCCGTCGGAGCAGTGGAAGCCCGGTCAGCAGATCGTTTACGCACGACCGATCGCGATTCCTCGCGGCCTCGCCGAAGCACCTCTCACTCTGCAGATTGGACTGTACGGTCCGTCCGGCGCACGACTGGCCCTTCGCGGCGAAGACAGCGGCAATCACTCGTATCGTGTCGCGACGTTGAAGGCGCTGCCGCCGGGCGTCGAGCCACAGGCCGTCTTCACCGAGGGATGGCACGACGTGGAGATTCCGGACAACACCGGGGCCATCGAATGGCACTGGTCGCAACGGCGCGGCACCATCCGGATGCGCAACCCGCGGCGGGCGTCGACACTGGTGCTGGATGTGGACCAGCCTGTCCCGTCATTGCCCGGGCCGCAGAAGGTCGAGATTCGAATCGGCGAGACGATTCTCGATACCTTCGTCATGACCCCGGGCCAGCGGGAGCTCCGTCGCGTTCCACTCTCCGCCGGCACGCTGGGAAGTGACGACGTGTTCTCGTTCGACCTCGCCGTCAATCCCACGTTCGTGCCCGCCGCAGTGCAGACGGGAAACGGCGACATGCGGGAGCTCGGCGTGCGGGTGTTCTACGCCTACCTCACAGCGGCGGCTGACTGATCATCCGCGCCTCTCCGCTTCGCAAAGGCTTCCGCCTCCACTCAGGTTTGCCTTTCCTCACGCTGCAGCGGACCTGCGCAGGGACTTGCCACTCGACACACAAGAGGGCGGTTCCACTTCCTGGCCCGCGCGTCTCGGCGCGGCCAACGTCGTCGGCGCCAGTGTTCTGGGTGTCGTTGCCTTGAGCCTGCGCGTCTCCGGGTCTCCGCGGCCACGTGGAAGGGTGTGTGTCGCCCGACCCCATTTACTTCTCTTCAGCACCTGCACCCGCGCCGCCGCCGCGACGCCCTGCTCCGGCACCACCGCGAGCAGGCGCACCGCCGGCGCGGGCGCCCGTCTGCTGTGCCGCCGCCGCCAGTTCCGGCTCGTGCACCAGCGCCTCGGCATCCACCTCGCTCTCCCACTTCGTCAGCATTGGACGGAGGCGCCTGGCGATATCGGGCCGCGAGTACGTCAGGTCGTCACGCTCGCCGATGTCCTTCTGCAGGTTGAACACCATCACGTGAGTGCCGTCCACAACCAGCTTCCAGTCGCCGCTGCGAATCGCGCGCTGCGTCCGGTTCTGGGTGACGCGCCAGTAGAGCGTGCGCTCGACTTCCGGCGACTTGCCCTCGAGAATCGAGAACAGATTGATCCCTTCGTAGCGCGCGTCAGCCGGCAGCGGCGCGCCGGCCGCAGCAACAATCGACGCCGTCAGGTCCATGGTGATGCCGACCTGGCGCGACACCTTGCCGGCGGGAATCCGTCCCGGCCACTTCACCAGCGCTGGCACGCGAATGCCACCCTCCCAGACGGTCCACTTGCGGCTCCAGAGCGGCTTGTTGCTCGACAGCCACTCGCCGCCATTGTCGTTGGTGAAGATGACGATGGTGTTGTTGGCGAGACCGAGTCGGTCGAGGGTGGCCAGGATCCGGCCGACGCCTTTGTCAACGGACTCGACCATCGCCGCGTAGTCGGCGCGCGTCGCAGTGTTCTCCTCCTGCGGCGTCTGCTGACGACTCGTTCCCGGCGCCGGTGAGGGGCGGCCGGGCGGCTGGTACGGCCAGTGCGGAGCGTTGTAGGCGACGTCGATGAAGAACGGCCGCTTCGCCGTCGCGCTGCGCTCGATGAAGGCCAGCGACCGATCAGTGATCAGATCGGTCATGTAGCCCTCCTGCGTGATCCGCTTGTCGTTCTCCCAGAGGTCGCCCTGTCCGCCCGATGTGTGATGGTAGTAGTCGATGCCGCCGCTCAGGTGGCCGAAGAAGTACTCGAACCCGTGCGCCATCGGGCTGACCTCGGGCGTGCCGCCCAGATGCCACTTGCCTATCAGCCCCGTGGCATAGCCGTGATTCTTCAGCGTCTGCGGCAGCGAATTGCCGGTCACCTTCAGCCCGCGCGATCCCGAACCGCCCAGCGCCGTCTCGATGAAATACCGCTGCTGCCATCGGCCGCTCATGAGTCCGGCCCGCGTCGGACTGCACAGCACGCCGTTCGCATAGAAGTCGGTGAGGCGGACACCAGCTTTCCCGATGCCGTCGATGTTCGGCGTCTTGATGTCGGTCGCACCGTAGCTGCTCAAGTCGCCGTAGCCCATGTCGTCGCTCATGATGAGCACGACGTTCGGCCGCGCCGCAGCCGGGGGCGGCGCCTGACGCGCACCAGTCGTCGGCGTACTGATCACGAGAGCGACGAGGACGACCGACGCTCGGAAGATGCTTCGAATCATGAACTCACCTGTCTGCCGTGGCTGGGCACGACTCGCTGCGGGCGCGCCCGGTCGGACCCGCCCACTTTCTACCAGGTTGCTGAAATAGGCCAGCAACCTGAATGCTCAATGCTCAATGCCCAATCCCCAAAGCGCCGTCCTTCAAGGTTTGAGCATTGGGCATTGGGCATTGGGCATTGGGCATTGGGCATTGGGCATTGGGCATTGTTACTTCCTGAGTTCGGCCGCGGTTGACGTGCTCGCTGCGGTCCCGTTCAGCAGCGCCTCGAGCAGGCTGGCGTCGACCGGCTTCGTCAGGTGCTCATCGAATCCGGCTTCGAGCGCGCGACGCCGATCGGCCTCCCGCACCCACCCGGTGACCGCGATCAGGGTGACGGCCTTCCCCCACGGCCGCGAACGCATCTCGCGGGCGGTGTCATAGCCGCTCAATCCCGGCAGGCCGATGTCCATGAGGATGATCTGAGGATGACACTCATGTGCCACCTGCAGCGCCTCCTCTCCGCTGTAGGCCACGTGGGTCTCGTGGCCGAGCGAACGTACGAGCCGCACGAGCGACCGCACCACGTCACGGTCGTCGTCCACCAGCAGCACGCGACATCCGCCGCTGCGCTCCGGATGCTTCCGTTCGTCGGATGTCCGGACGGGAACAGGCGTGACACCGGTCTCCGACTGGAACGGCAGCGTAAAGAAGAACAGACTGCCGGCATCAGGCTGGCTCGTCACACCGATCTGGCCGCCGTGCGCTTCGACAATGCCCTTCGCCACCGCCAGGCCGAGACCGGCACCGGCGCCACGACCTGAACGCCAGAAGCGATCGAAGACGCGGTCGAGCTGATCGGAACTGATGCCGGCGCCGTTATCGTGCACCCAGAAGCGAACCGCTTCTGGCTGCCGATCGACGCCCAGCGTCACAATCCCGCCGGGAGCGCCGAACTTGAGCGCATTGCAAATCAGGTTCAGCAGCACCTGCAGAATGCGGTGGCGATCGATGGCCAGGCCCGGCAGGTCCGGGGCCAGCCTGGTTTCGATACCGGCCTGACTCTCCTTGATCTGCGGCAGCGCCAGCGTCTGCACCTCGAAGATGAGATCCCGCAGATCGACCTGCTCGCGATTGATCGGCGGCCGACCGGCTTCGATCATCGAGACGTCGAGCAGGTCCTGCACGAGTCGTCGCATCTGCGTGCTGGCGCGGGCAATACTTTCGAGACTCTCGGCGTTGTCCGGCGTCTGGGGCTCGAGTCGCAGCGTGGCCGTCGCCGCCGAAATCGACTGCAGCGGGTCACGCAGATCGTGTGAGATGAACGCCACCAGATCGTCGCGCGAGCGCACCGCCGTGCGCGCCTCCGCATACAGCCGCGCGTTGTCGACGAGAAGCGCCGCCCGGCTCGCCAGCTCCATCACGATCTTCAGATCGGCCTCGCCAAAGCGGCGGCCGGAATCGTTGGTGGTGGCAAGCAGGATCGCGCCCAGCGTCCGGCCTCGCGCATTCAACGGCAGGGTCATGACCGTGCGCGGCTCGAGCACCGACCGCGCATCGCCGGCAGGCGCATCGGCTTGCGCCTTCGCGAATATCGGCGCCGGTGCCGGCAACACGCAGGCCTCGCTCATGCTGAGCACCCTGCCGGAGGTCTCGCGCTCGTCCACGCTCACCTGCAGCTGCTGCGCCAGCGCTTCGACGTAACACACCTTCGCCGGATCGCGGTGAGCAAAGCCGAGCGGACGGAGCACGTCGTCGGCAGCCGCATAGGTGATGCAATAGTCGGCAAAGGCCGGCACGACGCGCGCAGCGAGCTTGCGCAGCGCTTCGTCGGGGTCGAGCGAAACGGCAAGCTGATCGCTGATTGTGGCGAGCGCCTCGAGCTGACCACGCGCGGTCTCGGCCGCCATGCGCGCTTCCTCGGCCTGACGATAGAGCTGGGCGTTGTCGATCGCCAGGGCAGCCCAACTCGCAATCTCCTCGCCGAAGCGCAGGTCGGCGGCGTTATAGATGCGTTCGGATTCAGCGGAGATGAGCGTCAGCGCACCGAACGTGCGGCCGCGCGCCTGCAACGGCACGGTGATCGCCGAACGGAAGCGCAACGCCTGCATCAGGCGCATCGGCTCATCGCTCTCGGCGCGCATCTTGAGGAACTCGTCGGTAATGCGTGGGAGCAGTACCGAGCGGCCGCTGGCGACCACCGCAGCCGCACTCCCGAACTGCTCCGGACGGCTGGGCCAGCGACGAAGCAGATCCCAGACCATCGCGGTCTGCCCGGCATTCTGATGCGCGATCTCCACCGGATGTAGACGCCCGTCAGCATCCGTCACCTGGACGATGCACCAGTCGGCGAGAGGCGGCACCACCAGGCGTGCCAGGTTCTCGACGATGGTTTCCGGGGAGAGAGTCGTTGCGAGGACGCGACTGGCCTGGGCGACGAAGGCACTGGCTTCTTCAACGCGCTTGTGTTCCGTCACGTCACGACAGATGCCGACCATGCGCGTCGGACGACCGCTGCCGTCTACCAGCACGCGTCCGATGGACGAGAGCCACCGGAGAGCGCCGTCGGGTCGCACGATGCGGTATTCGATCTCGTAGGGAACGGCGGGATTCTCGAGAGCCGCGGCAATGCCGGCGGCCAGTCGATCCACGTCCGCCGGGTGCACGTCGCGGCGGTACGCCTCGAGCGTGCCTTCGAACGTCCCGGGCTGAAGTCCGTGCGCCCGTTCCAGCTCCGACGACCAGTTGACGCGGCTGCTGGCGATGTCCCAGTCCCAGGCCCCCATCTGACCCGCGGCCAGGGCCAGGTTCAGGCGACGTTCGTTCGCCTCGCGCAGGGTCGCTTCCGTCTCCGCCTCGTGCCGGAGCTCCCGCTCGACGATCAGCCGCGACTCGAGCTCGACGGCGACGCGGTGATGCTCGAGCGCGAAGGCCACGTGATCGGCAATCTGCTCGGCAATCGCAATCTCGGACTCCGCGAAGGTGTGCGGCTCGCGGTAATACAGCATGAACTTGCCGAGGAGACGCGTACCGAACTGGAGCGGCACGAACGCCAGCCCGCGGATGTCCTCGCTCTTGAAGACCGGCCGAAGGACCGCTACGGACTCGTCCTGCTCGATGTCAGGCACGAGGATGGACGTCGCAGCGGTCTCCGTGGACAACCACGGTGAGTGGCCGTTCACCGCAGCACGATAGGCATCGCTCAGCCCCGACCAGGCGACGAAACGCATCGTGCCACTCGCGTCGAACACCAGCAGCGAGGCCCGCTCGACGTCGAGCGCTTCCTGCACGCCGCGCAACGCCATCTGGTAGACGGTCCACAGTGAGCCGGCGCTGGCCGCCTGCGCCATCAGCTGACGGAGTGCATTCCTTGAGAGCATCGTGGGAAGAAGCCTCCAAGCCGGGGTGCGACTCGTCGGATTAACCTGAATCGAGACTTTTAATTACCACAGATGCGCTGGCTGCGACTGTTCAATAAGCACGAAAGGCGCGAAAATCGTGGCGCGCGGCGGGTGGTTACACCTCAACGAGCATAGGCAGCACCCGTAGCGGTTCCGAAGGCTGCCGGGGCCGAAGCCGGGACCACTTGCTGGATTGCCCGGTTCCGCAAGACCTCGCCAGGTGGAAGGCAGAGCTCACCAGGGCTCCTTCCACTTTCCGAGCTGCATGCCCGAGGAGTACTGCCCGCTCTGCATGACACGCTGGTCCGGCAACTTGATGCCGCTCACCACACCGAAGGCACTCGTATCCAGCCCGATGGTGCGGTTCACAAAGGTGGGTGCAGGCCAGCCGCTGGCGTCCAGCGTGGCGTTGTTCCAGTGCCCGTAAACGATCAGATCGTCTCCTGTGTAGGCGTACGGAAACCCTGACGCTCCCCAGATCAAAGCGTGACGGACCTGCGCGTCGAGGTCCCGCACGGAAGAATCGACACCCGCATGCGAGCAGAAGGCGTCAGGCGTGCGATGGTAGCTGCGCAGGCTGTCGAGGAACGACAGGTGCGACGCCGGCACCGCGTCGAAGAACAGCTCGTACGGCAGAGGAACCTGGCCGTCGGAATAGAGTTGGTCGCCCAGCTCACGCGCCGCGCTCCGCAGCACCGATTCGGCGTCGGGGGAATAGCTGCGGATCGTGTCCCACCCGTCCATCACACGCAGCCACCCGTGCTGTCGAAAATCACCCCGCGTCCGCAGCAGCCAGTCTTCATGATTGCCAACGAGGCATACGACCTCGGCCTCGACGCTCTCCTGAAAGCCGAGGATGGTGTCGATGCATCCTTTGGAATCCGGCCCGCGATCGATGTAGTCGCCGAGGAACACGACGACATCGTCCGGATCGATCTCCGTCGCCAGCTGCTGCAGTAGATCGCGCAGGCCGTCGCCATTGCCGTGGATGTCACCGATCGCGAAGGTTGCCATCACCAGGCGCGCGCAGCACGTTGCGGATTTCGAACGAACATCTCGAGAATTGTAGCGTTGCCTTGAGGCGGGTCGATACAGCCTAGCCAATCGCCGGGATCGCAGAGGTGCGGAGGGCCGCGAAGTCGGCTGTCGCGATAGGTGGGTCCAGCTGCCGCGCACGGCGGGCGGCCTTAGGCCGCCTCATGGATCGACAGACGCCCAATCACAAACGCCTGTCCGAGCTCGAGCGCTTGTGTTTGGGCGTCTCTCGATCCATGCGCGAAGCGCCGCCATGCGCGGCAGCCTCTGCGGTCCTCTGCCTCTCCGCGTCTCTCTGCGATGATGGGAAGGGACACCATCTGGGGAAAGGACTTCCCTATTCCCGGACGGCTCGAGGTCAGGGGTTCGCGGTGGCGCGCAGCAGCGCCGCCAGAGGAGCAGCGCTCTCCTTGCGGCTGGCCGCAGCCACGTCGAGCGGGGTCTGACCGCGCTTGTTCTTCGCCGACGTATCGGCACCGGCAGCGAGCAGTCCGTGCACGATCACCTCGGAGCAGCGTCCGCTGACGGCAGCGTGAAGGGCGGTGTCGCCGGCATCGTTGGTGGCGTTGACGTTGATGCCGGCCGCGATCAGCGCCTTGATCGTCTCCACCGCCTCTTCGGGCGGACCTTGATCGTACGAGGGCGCCGCCGGACTGCCATCACGCCAGCCCAGACCGGCCGCAAACATGAGCGGCGTCGTCTTGTTCGCCAGCGTCAACGACGGATCGGCGCCGCCAGCCAGCAGCAGTTTCACCATCGCGACGTCTCCGGACTTGGCCGCCCGCATCAGCGGTGTCGCGCCGGCAGCCAGCGTCGAATCGCCGGCGGTGTGCTGCCGCTGCATGATCGCCGCCTTCAGGCGCGCGTTGGGATCCGCCTTGTGCTCGAGGAGCACCCGGACAATGTCCACCGCGTCGAGGGCGCCGGAGGGACGGGGGTTCGGCCGGCCATGCCCCACGGCCAGCCGGTGCATGTCGATCGCCGCGTAGAGCGGCCCCATCCCGGCCGCGGTATCGACGATGTTCGGATCGGCGCCGGCGTCGAGCAGCAGCTGTGCGAAGTCGTAGTTGGCGTTGATGATGGCGATGACGAGCGCCGTCGCACCGTCCGGATCTGCCTGATCGAGATCGGCCTTGGCTGCAATCAGTGCCCGGCCGGCACCGAGCGCGTTTTCGCGCGCGGCGTACATCACGGGTGTCCAGCTGCCGAGCGCCATCACCGATTGTCCGGAGCGCCGCGACCGGTAGTTCTGTTTCGCGGAGCGGCCGTTCACATCCGCGCCGCGCCGCACCAGCAGTGCGACGGCGGCAGCATGATCTTCAGCGGCGGCCCAGATGAGCGGCGTCTCGCCAAACCACTTCTCCTGCGCGTCGATCCGCGCACCGCCGTCAAGCAAGGCCGCGATCGCCTCGACACGGCCCGTCCGCGCGGCGGTCATCAGTACCGTTTCGCCTTCGGGCATGATGGCGTTTGGATCGGCACCCGCCTTCAGCAGCGCTGTGATCAGCGCCGGATCGCCGTTGACCGCCGCCGCCTGCAGCGGCGTCACGCCATAGCGGTTCGCCACACGCACGTTGGCGCCGGCGCCGACCAGCAACTTCGTGGTCTCCAGGTCGTTCAGCTGCGCGGCCCAGATCAGCGCCGTGGTGCCATCCGCTGACGCCGCGTTGACGTTGGCCTTCTTCTGCAGCAGCACCCGCACGGCGGCGCGATCGCCCTTCCTCACCGCGCCAATCAGCGAGGACGCCGTGTCGCTCTGGACGCCGGAACTCTGGTAGCCGGAGGCCTTCAGGCCTCCGGTCTCAGCCCCGGACGCTGCGGGTCGAGTGCCGGAACCTTTCGCCTCCGGGGTCTGCTGCGCGTCTGCACGTCCCGCGAACAGCGTCGCGCACGCGATGAGCGCGCCGAGGGTACGTTGCCAGCCGCCAGCCAATCAGACCTCCATGCGGGCCGTCGACTCGCCGAACGTCTCGAGCCGGCTGCCGAATGCCCCGGCAACACCGAGCAGGAGGTTGGCGAGCGGCGTGCGCTCCTTCGCAACGACGAAGCGGTTGCCGCGGTTGCCGGCCTTGGCTCCACCGACGACCGCAATCGGCAGCGGATAGTCGTTGTGCGCCTGGCCGTCGCTCATGCCGGTGCCATACATGATGAGCGAGTGGTCGAGCAGCGAACCATCGCCTTCGGGGGTCTTGCTCAGGCGCTCGACGAAGGTCGCAAACAGGTTGGTGAAGTGGGTGTTGATCTTGGCGTGCAGCGCCATCTTGGCCGGGGCCTGGCCGTGGTGCGAGACGTCGTGATGCGCTTCGGCGATGCCGAGCGCCGGGAACGTCCGGCCGCTCGCTTCCCGCGCCATCATGTAGGTGAAGACGCGCGTCATATCGGCCTCGTACGCCACCGCCAGCAGCTCGAACATCAGGGCCGCATGTTCCTCGAACGTCTCGGGAATGCCGATCGGCGCCGGCAGCGTCACGTCGGACGCGTTGCGGGTTTCCGTCCGCTGGATGCGCCGCTCGAGCTCGCGCACGTTGTCGAGATAGGCGTCCAGACGCACGCGATCGGCCGGCGTGACCTTTCCTTGGAGTGCACGCGCCTCAGCGCCAATCGAGTCGAGGATGCTGCGGTTTTCCTTCATGCGCGTGATGCGCGCTCCGGGATCGCCGGCACGGCCGAACATCCGTTCGAACGCGACCCGCGGATTGATCTCCATCGGCAGCGGCGACGTCTGCCCGGCCCAGGAGATGGTGTTCATGTAGGTGCAGCTGTAACCGGGCACGCAGCCGCCGATGTAGCCGGCAAAGTCCTCGGTGGCGAATTCCATCGACGGAAAGGGCGTGTCCTGGCCGACCTGTCTGGCCAGCACCTGATCGAGCGTCACACCGAGGCTGATGTCTTCGGCTTCGGTCTGCTTGGCGACGACGCCACTGAGCCAGCCGGCGGAGCTGACCGCGTGATCGGTGGCGTTGCGGCCGCCGGCGCGCGTCATGTTGCCGTAGACGGTGATGTGATCGCGGAACGGCTCCAGCGGCTTCAGGACCGGCGTGATCTCGAGCGTGCCGTCCGTCGTCGTCGGCATCCAGTCCTTGATCGGCATGCCGTTCGGCAGATAGATCCCGCCGAACCGGAGCGGCGGGGCCGCGGCGCTCTGCGCGAGCGCGGTGAAGCTCGGCACCATCGATTCGAGGAACGGGAGGGCGAGGGTCGTCCCAAGCCCCTTCAGGATCGTTCGACGCGGCAAGGCGCGTCTGGTCGTGAACATCACAAGGCTCCTCGCGATCACTCCAAGCCGGATCCAGGGGGACCCGGCCTACGACATCCGCCTGCGGCGGGTCCGAACGAACCCGCCCTGCGTGCGGCGTGCTACTGCGTGCCCTTCTGCCGCATCTGGAACGGACCGCTCTTCACGATGCCGAGGACGAGCGACGAGAACCGATAGTCGCTCCCGGCGGCGTCGCGCACGATGCTCCGAACCACTGGTTGATCGTATGACTGAAGCCCCCGTCCGAGTGCATAAATCAGCATCTTTTCGGAAAGGGTTCGCACGAAGGCATCCGGCTGCTTCAGCAGGGCTGCCCGCAGCTCAGCCGCCCCGGTCAGTGGCGTCCCATCGGGCAAGGCGCCGCTGGCGTCTACAGCCGTGCCGGCCTCGCGCATGCGCCAGCCGCCGACGGCATTGAAGTTCTCCATTGAAAATCCGAGCGGATCCGTGAGCCGGTGGCACCCGGCACAAGCCGGGTTGGCGCGATGAGCGTCCAGCCGCTCCCGCATCGTTTTCGGCTGAGCGCCCGGCGCCGGCGGAAGCGCCGGGACGTCGGGCGGCGGCGGAGGCGGCGGCACCCCCAGCAGATTCTCGAGAATCCACTTGCCGCGGAGCGTCGGCGCGGTGCGATCGGCGCGCGACGTCACCAGCAGGATGCTGCCCTTGCCGAGCAGGCCACGGCGGGCATCATCGGTCAGCGTGACGCGACGGAAGTGACTGCCGTACACGTCGGGCAGGCCGTAATGCCTGGCGAGCCGCTCGTTGACGAAGGTGTAGTCGGCGCGCATCAGATCGAGGACGTTGCGATCCTCGCGCATGATGCTGCCGAAGAAGAGCTCCGTCTCACGTCTGAACGCGTCGCGAAGGTCGTTGTCGAAGTCGGGAAACTCGTCGGTGTTCGGCGCCATGTTCCGCAGGTTGCGGACGTGCAGCCATTGGCCGGCGAAGTTCTCGACGAAGGCATCGGCCCGGTCGTCGGCCAGCATGCGCCGGACCTGGGCGTCGAGCACGGCCGGCTGGCGCAACCGCCCCGAGCTGGCCACCTCCAGGAGCGTCGCATCCGGCATGCTGCTCCAGAGGAAGTACGACAGGCGCGACGCCAGCTCGATATCGCTGACCCGATACACGGCACCGGACGCCACCGTCGGCGGATCGCTCTCGACACGGAACACGAACGTCGGGCTGGCCAGCAGACGTCGAAGCGCGAGCTGGATGCCGTTATCGAACGTGCCCTTCTGGCGGCCGTCGCGATAGAAGGTCATGAGCGGCGCCAGGTCGGCGTCGCCGACGGGACGCCGGTAGGCGCGGCCGGCCAGGGTCGACAGGATGCGACGGGCGCATGGCTCTTCCTCGCTGGCTGTGCGCGGACGGCAGATGAAGACGCGCCGCCGGGCGGGCGTATCGCCCGCGCCCGCGGCTTTGAACGGGCCGGTAATCGTGAGCGTTTCGATGTGAGGCCGCCCGGTGGAATCGTAGGTGCCGGCGTTGCTGCGCAGGAACGGTCGCAACCGATTCGGGTTCTCGGCGATCTTGCGGATGAAGGTCGCCGTCACCTCGTGCGCGCCGGCCTTGACCGGAACGCGGACACGCAGTCGCGCATCCGTTTGATCGGCGCGCTCGGTGGCGTTGCCCTTCTGCCCCGCTTCCGCCTCCCCGCCGACCGTGTTCAAGAGGATCCGTGTCCCGTCGATCGCAATCTCGATCTGATGTGGATGCTCGAGGCCGCGCATCGACTCCGTGTTGGTGCGGAACAGCGTCAGCCGAAAGTCGTACTCGGCGTCGAGCGGGAAGTAGTGCCGAACGCCCATGCCGCCGACAGTGCCGAGCGGCAGCCCCTCGCGGTGCTGACTCTGCGACTGGTCCATGCGCAGGGAGTAGGTTTCCTCACCGGCGACGGTCGCCGGATCACCGATAGCCAGCGCACTCACGCGATCAGCCGCCCCGAGGTAGCGTTCGAGCAGCGAGGGCGACACGGTCATCAGATCGGCGTTGTTGTCGAAGCCGAACGCCGAGTCGTCTGGCGGCAGCAGCGACGTGACGTCGAGCTCGATGTCGAGCAGGTCGCGGATGGTATTGCCATACTCCGCGCGATTGAGCCGTCGCAGCAGGGCCCGTCCGGGACGCGGCTCCTTCGCCGCACGATCGAGCTCGCCTTCGAGGAAGCGGACGAGCGACACCGACCGGGCCTCGTCCGGCCGCGGCATGTTCACCGGCGGCATCGTCCCTGTCCGGAGCCGGCGGACGACAGCTTCCCACGTGTCAGCGTGCGCCGAAATCTCCTGGAGGTTCAGCGCGTCGAGGGTGAGGCCGCCGGTCTTCGCTTTCTGGTTGTGGCAGGTGACGCAGTAACGGTCCAGCGTCTCGCGCGCCGCCGAGGCAGTCGTCGCCGCAGCGCCGGCCGATCCTTGACTGCGCACGACCACCGGGCGCGACAGGCCAGCCCAGAGCACGACGAAAACCACGGGAATTGCGAGCCGCAGCGACGACATCTGCGCCCCTTTATACCACTGTTATTAAAGGGGTTGAGCGGGATGAGGCGGGCTCCCCCAATTAGGGGAGTACCGGCGATCTCGCCGACGACCACGGAGGCTCAGGTCGGTTGGCCATTAACAGCTCAGGTGCCGGATCCTCGGATCGCCACGAAGGCCCCTGCGTCACGAATCGTGGTTTCCGTCATGCCCGCGGGTCGTGGGGAGGACAACGCCGGCGTCTCCCACGTCTGCTGTCCCCCATCCGTGCCGGCCACTGAGTACAGCGCACCCGGTGCGTTGCGCGTCTTCAGGAACTCCTCCAGCGTCTGGCCGCGCATGGCGGCGTAGATGTGCAGGTTGGACACGCCGACAACGGCGCCCAGCTTCTCCAGCATGAAGAAGCTGACTCCGTAGTGGATCATGCCGCGCCAGTCGAGACGCCGCACCAGCTCGGCTTCCTCCGGGGTCAGTTCGGCGCGCGCGAACAACGATTCCGGATTGGCGCGGAACTGCGCTCTCCACTCTGGATGCGTGAGCCGGTGGAGAAACCTGTTGAGACGATAGCCCTTCACGCTGCGCGCGAGGGTGAACGGATACGTGCCTCCCAATTGCTCGACGCCGGCGAGCTGGTGGTGGATATGCGCCAGGTAGGACGCGTCGGGCGGCTCGACCCGGCCCTCGTCCTCGTAGATGGCGGTCGCGATGCCGGTCATGCTGGGCAGGTAATAGCTCTGATGCAGCTTCCGCACCTGCGCGGACAGCGCTCCCCGCATCACCAGCCACATGATCACTTCGGCCCCTTCCATGCCGCCGAGCGCCGCGTACTCGGCGATCGTCATGCTGGCGAGCTGCTCCGGATCCTTTTCGATCAGATCGAGGAACTGCAGGTCCCACGCGGTGTTGTTGAAGCCGCAGCGCTCGCCATGCACCTGGTGCGAGAGGCCACCGGTCGCAACGAGCACGACTTCAAGGTCTTCTGGATAACTCTCGATGGCCTTGCGCAGGCTCTTCCCCAGCTTGTACAGCCGCCTTGCGGACGGAATCGGAAACTGCAGCACGCCGATCTGGAGCGGCACGATCGCGCCCGGCCAGGACGGCTGGTGTGGCCAGAGGATTGACAGCGGCGAAAAGCAGCCATGGTCGAGCGGCTTGTCCTGGAAATAGGCGAGGTCGAACTCGTCGGCCACCAGGCCGGAGGCGATGTGATGCGCGAGCGGCGCGTGCCCCTTGACCGGCGGCAGCGCCCGCGGTCCGCCTCCTTCGTCGGCCGCTTCGTACGACTCGCCGATTCCCAGGGCAAACTGCGAGTAGTGATCGAAGAAGAACGAGGTGACGTGATCGTTGAAGATCATCAGCAGCACGTCGGGCTGCTTCGCGGCGAGCCACTCCTGCACGGGCCTGTAGCCGTCGAAGATCGGCGCCCAGACGGGGTCGTCCTGCTTCTGTTTATCGAGCGCGAATCCGATAGTGGGCGTATGCGAACTGGCGACGGCGCCGACGATTCTGGCCATAGGTGTTTGAGGTTTCCGCGGCGGCGAGTGCAACGCGACTGCCAGACACCGCAGAAGGGTCATCGGCGCGATCGGCCAGAGGGTTCGAGGAGAATCTGGCACCTGCCCAGCACCCGGCCGGTGAGGTGTTCGGCGCCGCCGTGAAATATTCCGCAGGCGCCAGAAAATTCTCGCGTCGCCGCAAACGGCGCGCTCGTTTCGACGTCACGCGTGTCGCGCAAACGTGCACGACGGGGGTAACGTCCTGGCGGCACGCCTCGTGCTCAGCACCCGTGCGTGTTCCGGCTTCTTATTGCGACCGCGCTGATTGGGGTACTGGGTTGCTTCGTCGCAGCCGAACAGCCGATCAGTCCGACTGCCCTGCGGGAACATCCCGCCATCGCCTATTCGCGGTCTGCCCCGGGCGACCCCGTCGCGCTGCTGAACGCGCGCCTGCAGAAGGGCGAGGTGAGACTGGAACACGACACGCGGGCCGGCTACCTCGCCTCGGTGCTCGCAGCGTTGAATGTCCCGGACAGTTCGCAGGTGCTGGTCTTCTCGAAGACGAGTTTCCAGGCGCCGCGCATCAATCCCCGGAATCCACGTGCGCTGTACTTCAACGATACCGTCTCGGTCGGATGGGTTCGCGGCGGCGAGGTGCTGGAGTTCGCGGCGCAGGACCCGCGACTGGGCACGATCTTCTACACGCTCGACCAGGCGACGGCCGACGCACCACGGTTCACGCGCAATGCCGTCTGCGTCCAGTGCCACACCGGCGAGGCCACCCTGGACGTGCCGGGCATGTTCGCGGCCAGCGTGTACCCGGACCAGAACGGCACCGCGCAGTACTCGCTGCTATACAGCACCGATCACCGTACGCCATTCGACATGCGCTGGGGCGGCTGGTATGTGACCGGCCGGCATGAGGGCCGACACCTCGGGAATGCGACATCCACCGATCCGAATGACGCAAGTCCGGTGGTGACGCCGGCGACGCTGCACCCGGAACGGCTGGACGATCGATTCGATGCCGCCGCCTATCCCGTCCCGTCGAGCGATATCGTGGCGCTGCTGGTCATGGAACACCAGATGCGGGCGCTGAATCTGATGACACGGGTCGGCTGGGAAGCACGCGTGGGAGAGACCGTGGCCGGCCGCCCGCTCCAGAACGGCATCAATGAGCTCGTGGACTACCTGCTGTTCGTCGACGAAGCGCCGTTGCCCGGCCCGATTACCGGCGCCTCGCCATTCGCCGGGCACTTCGCCGACAACGCCCCGCGCGATCGCGCCGGGCGCGCCTTGAAGGATCTCGATCTGGGCAACCGCCTGTTCCGCTACCCGTGCAGCTACTTGATCTACTCCGAGCCGTTTGACGGTATGCCAGCGGCTGTCCGTCAGCGAGTCTTCGCACGCATGTTCGAGATCCTGTCCGGGCGCGACACCCAGCGGCGCTACGCCGCGCTGGACGAGGGTCGGCGTCGCGCGGTGCTCGAGATTCTTCGCGACACCAAGAAGGAGCTGCCCGACTTTTTCACCAGCACCCTCGAGTCTGCCGAGCGTTGAGGGCAGTTTCCTGATTTGAACGATCAGGCCCGTCGTCGACTGGGTACCACCAGCAGCAAGACGCCGGCAGCCAGCACCAGGCCGCTCACCATGGGCGGAACCGGGAACCCTTTACGCTCCGTCGTCTGAACCTTCAGCGGCCCGGCATCCAGCACCGTGTCGCGATCGGTCCAGAACAGCCCGCCCCACAGCAAGGCGACGATGCCCACGATCGTCAGCACCAGCCCCGCGATTTGTCGTCCGGACATTGCGTCCCTCCACGATCAAGGGCTGCAAGAGAGTGGCCCTTTGCCGGGTCGAACCAGTAGGCCGGGCGAACACGTAGGCCGGGTCCCCCTGGACCCGGCGGAGCCTTGACGATGCCAGAGCAGGCAAATGCGTAAAGTCAAATGGCCTACTTCCGTTACCGGATGCCCCCAAATCCGGGAGACAACGGAGTCACCCCACACGGAGACTTTTAAGAAATGGGCTGTTTTTAGGCGTAAATCTATCAAAGTGCTCCGACAACTTGACAATATCCGAGGGAGGAGCGTAGAAGAGATTGCTGAAGGTTTACAGATTTTCACAAGGAGATAGCAACCAAGCTCATCGCAATCACGTCACGCAGAAACCACCAATGAAAGCCACGCCAAGACGCGTCGTGTTCCTGCGCTGCCCGCAGTCGCGGCAGCCGCTTATTCGGTACGCGACAACGTCTGTCCGCACACTCCGCAAGGTCTTTGTGGCACCCCCCCACCCCGATTGGCCTGACCCGATCACGGCTCCGCACGTTGGAATCCGTTCCGTGACGTTTCGCCGCCCGACGTCCACCGGCGCTGTGGACCCCAAGCCCCCACGTAAGGAGATGTTCACGTTGCCGTTTTCGAGGTGATGAGAATGCGTGCACTGCTACGAACGCTCGGGTTGCTCGCGCTGCTGTGCCTGCTTCCCGCTACTGCCTGGGCCCAGGCCACGATCGCCGGGGCCGTGACCGACAACACCGGGGGCGTCATCCCGGGTGTGACGGTTGAAGCCGCAAGCGCTGCTTTGATCGAAAAAGTACGCACCGCGACCACGGACGGAAACGGCCGTTATCGCATCGAGAATCTGCGTCCCGGCGAGTACACAGTGACGTTCACCCTCAGCGGCTTCTCGACGCTGAAGCGCGAGAAGCTGAACGTGAGCGGCTCCGGCGTCACGGCCGTGGACGTCGAGATGCGTGTCGGTGGCGTGCAGGAAACCATCACCGTCACCAGTGAAACACCGGTCGTCGACGTGACCAGCACGACCCGCGAAGTCACGCTCGACAACGAGACGATGCGGAGTCTGCCGAGCGTCCGCAGCTACAGCTATCTGGTCAACACCGTGCCGGGCGTTCAGACGAACAACAACAACGTCAATACAGGGCCGGTGTTCGCCATCTTCCCGGTGCACGGCGGCCGCGGCGTCGAGTCGCGTCTGACCGTCGACGGACTCAACATCAGCAATCCACCCGGCGGCAATCAGCCACCGAACTTCACTGCCGACATTGCCAACGCCCAGGAAGTGACGATGACCACGTCGGGCGGTCTGGGCGAGTCGGAGACCGCCGGCCTCACCGTGAACCTGGTTCCGAAGCAGGGCGGCAATCGCCTGAGTGGGATCGTCTCCGCGTCCGGGTTCTCCGAGGGTATGCAGTCGGACAACTACACCGACGAACTGCAGTCTCGCGGTGTGACGCAGCCGACGCCGGTCACTCGCGTTTACGACTTCAATGCCGCGATTGGCGGCCCCATCGTCAAGGACAAGCTCTGGTACTACATGAGCGTTCGGCAGCAGGGGCAGCGGCAGAACACGCTCAACGTCTACTACAACCAGAACGCCGGCGACGCCAATGCCTGGGACTACGTCCCCGATTTCGCCAAGCCGGCGTTTTCGGATCGAACCTGGGAGAACTACACGCCGCGCATTACCTGGCAGGCGACGCCGCGCAACAAGTTCACCGGTTCGTGGGACGAACAGCCGGTGTGCCGGAACTGCTCGGGCACGACCTCGCTGACCGGCTCGCCCAACTTCATCTTCCCGACGTCTCCTGAAGCGGATGGCCACGGCGAGTTCAGCCCGCAGCGCGTGCAGCAGGTGCGCTGGTCATCGCCGATGACGGACAAGCTGCTGCTCGAAGCCGGCATGGGGACGACGTACTACCAGTGGGGCGGACGCGAGCTCGACCCGAACCCGACGCGCAACCTGGTGCAGGTGCTGGACTTTGCCGAGCAGGTCGGCACCGTCAGCACCGCGATGGTGTATCGCTCCCAGAGCTGGCTCGAAAACCGGACGCGTGGCACGACGTGGAACGCGTCGGCCGCCTACATCACCGGGTCGCACAGCATGAAGTTCGGGTACCAGGGGAACTTCTGGAGTGACGACCGCGAGATCAACGTCAACGATCAGGCGCTGCGTTATACGTTCGCTGCCGGGTTCCCGCTGTCGATCACCCAGTATGCCAATGCCTACAATGTGAACGCGCGCGCGATGCAGGCAGTGCTGTTTGCGCAGGATCAGTGGACGCTCAAGCGGTTGACGCTGCAGGGCGCCATCCGCTGGGACCATCCCTGGAGCTGGTTCCCGGAGACGGTGGAGCCGGCAAGCCGGTTCTTCCCCGGCACGACCTTCGCTCGTACCGACGGCGTCACCGGCTATAACGACATCACGCCCCGCCTCGGCGCGGCGTTTGACGTGTTCGGCAACGGCAAGACGGCATTGAAGGTGAACTGGGGGAAGTACCTGCAGGGCGCCAGCGTCAGCAATCTTGCCTACACCGCCAATCCGGCACTGCGCATTCCCGGCGGTGGTGGCGGTATCTTCCCGCCGGCCACCAACCGTTCCTGGACGGACGCCAACTTCAACTACAACCCGGAGTGCAATCTGAACAACCCGCTGGCGCAGAACGATCCGCTGGCATCGGGGTTCAACCCGGCTGTGGACAGCTGCGGTCCGATCGACATTTCGAACTTCGGCTCGGCGCAGACCATCGGCGCGGCCTATGACCCGGGCTTGTTCAGCGGCTGGGGCGTGCGCCCGTCCGACCAGTCGTTCGGTATCTCGGTCCAGCAGGAAATCGTTCCGCGCGCCTCGGTGGAGGTCGGTTACTACCGCCGCACGTTCACGCAGTACACGACCGGCGGTACCGTCACCGACAACCTGTCGATCGGGCCCAATGACTTCGCCACGTATACCATCACCGCGCCGAGCGACGAGCGTCTTCCGGGCGGCGGCGGCTATACGGTCGGACCACTCTACAACCTGAACCCGAACGTCTTCGGTCAGTCCAACCTGCTGATCAAGTCGACGAAGGATGTGGGCGACGACACGCGCACGTTCGACGGCATCGATGTCACGGTGAACGTGCGTTCCGCTCACGGCTTCTCGTTCCAGGGCGGCACCAGCACGGGGAAAGTCACCAACGACTTCTGCGACATCCGTAATGCGGTCCCGGAAGCCACGGTCGGGTTCGGTACGAGTCTGCTGCTGTTCCCCTACTGCGATCAGGAGTCGCCGTGGCAGACGTCGTTCCGCGGCCTCGTGACCTACACGATCCCGAAGATCGACTTGAATCTGAGCTCGGTGTTCCAGGACAAGCCGAACATCGCCACCGACCAGCTCGACTCGCTGGACGCCACCTACACGCTGACGCCGGCGGACGTCGCGGCGGCGGAAGCGCAGATCGGCCGGCCACTGACGTCGGCCGGCTTCCTCCAGGTCAACCTGGTTGCGCCGGGCGATCTCTATGGCGACCGCATCCGCCAGTGGGACTTCGCCGCCAAGAAGTACTTCCGCTTCGGCGTGCAGCGGGTGATGGTGGGTCTGGATATCTACAACATCACGAACAGCAACGTGACGCTGGCGTTCAACCAGAACTACAGCCCCGCGTCGACCGGCTACCTCGCGCCAACCTCGTACATGAATCCACGAGTGTTCCGCCTGGCCGCCGAGTACTCCTGGTAGAGGGTGATGGCCGGGTCTCGCGCACGATCGCGCAGACCCGGCATACACCGAGGCCTCAGGAATCAGGCCTCGGGCCTCAGGGCTGGTCCTGGAATCAGGCTTCGGGATTCGGGTCGAGCCCCGAGTCCCGAGTCACTTCCCCACTGCGGCTCGCGCCACCTTGGCGAGCTCCGGCGTGACTGGCGGTCCCGGCTGATTGACCGGGTCGCGTTCGTCCCACGGCGTGCGGCATGGCTGCCGCTGCTGGTACAGGCGCAGGTTGCGCGTCATGACCGCCACGGCCTCGATCAGTCCGGCGCTTCTGGCCGCCGAGATCACGTCCTGCTGCACCGTCACTGCACTGGTGTAATCACCGGTTTCCGCATAGGCCATCGCCAGCGTCTCTCCGACCTCGGTCGTCTGCGTGATGCTGGCGAGCGTCTGCGCCAGCGCCAGCGCGCGACTCCCGTCGCGTGCGTGCGCATCGGGCGCGGCCGCCAGGACCCGCGCCAGACCCAGCATCAGCAGCGGATGCTCGGGCTGCAGGGTGAGCGCGTTCGCCAGCGAATCACGCGCGTCGACGTGGCGTCCGAGCCTGACGAGTGCGACGGCGTAGCCGAACCGGGCATCGGCATTCGCCGGATCGATGCGCGACACCTCCGCGTAGTGCGTGAGGGCTTCTGAGAAGCGCCGCGTCCGGCGCCAGGCATCGGCGAGCGCCATATGCGCCTCGGCATAATCGGGTTGGGCCTCCACCGCCGCCGTCAGATACGCAATCGCCTGCGGGAAGACCCCGCCGGAGGCCATCAGCACGCCAAGGCTGTAGTTCGCCTTGGCGGATAATTCGTCCGGTCCCTGAGCCGGCGTGGTGCGCAGCAGCGCTCGAAACTCGGCGATGGCCGCCTTCGGATCGCCGGAGAGATAGAACGCGGTGCCCAGCTTGTGACGAAGCGAACGGCTTGCCAGGCTTCCGGCGGGAGCAACCTTCAATCCCTGGCGGAACGTGGCAATCGCTGTCGTCCAATCCTGCAACTGCATGGCTTTCAGACCACGCAACTCGTAACTGAGACCGCTCTCCAGCAGCAGATCGAGCTGCTCGCGACGCGGATCAGCAACGGCGAGCTCGCGATCGCGCCACTGCTTCGTATGCACCTCGGCGCGATCAATCTGCCCGAGGGAACGGTACGCCGTGGCCAGCGGCGCGTGCAGGCTGAGCGCGCCCGGGTCGATCGCCAACCCTTCCTCGAACGCGCGCACCGCGACTTCGTACCGACGCTGCGCCAGCGCCACCTGGCCGAGCCCTGCGAGCACCGGTACCGAGCGGGGCGCACGATCCCGGGCGGTGTTGAGCAGCCGCTCGGCAGCCTCGGGCTTGCCGGCGTCGATGTACAGGCGCGACAGCCAGATGAGCGCGGGCACGTCACCAGGCTCGAGGGCCAGCGCGCGGGTGAACGCCGCGATCGCCTTGTCGGGCTGTCCGGTCGTCGTGAACAGCAGTCCCAGGTAATAGGGCCATCGCACATCGCGCGGCGCCAGTTGCTCCGCGTTCTCATAGCACGGCATGGCAGCGTCGAGGTATTCGGCCGCCTGCAGGAACATGCCGAGCGAACCATAGGCTTCCGCCAGTTGCGCCTGACCGCCGCCCTTCTGCGCGGTCACCAGCGCGTCGTAGCGCTGTCGTGCCTGCGCGCGTACAGCGTCTTCGCTCCGGCTCAAGTCGGGCAAGGCCACGTCGTGCAGCGCTTTCGAGCCTGCCGACGTCGTTGACGTCGCCCGCTCGGATGAGGAACAGCCGCACAGCGTCACCAGCACTACCAGCAGCGAGGCGAAACGCATCATCCAACCCGGACGAAACACGGAGGCCGCACAGGTTCGCTTTCGCACACGCAGCGCCCCCATGTTGTTGCGGGAACCAACGAACCCTGACACCGTCGAATCATCCCTCCATCGCGCACGCTCTGCCAAGCGCCTGGCGCGTGCGCCAGTTCACCCACGCGACGTCGCCGCGGAGGCGGCCCCACCTTCGCGGCTTCGCCGGCCACGGCGGGCAAGCCGAGCCCCAAGTACGAAACATTCGAGGCTGCTGTTGCAAGCGTCGGTGCATTCGGGGCAAGGTGTGATCATGCGCGCGCTCCGGTCTCGGGCCATCTTGCTGCCACTGCTCAGCGTCACGGTGGCACTGCTGACGACGAGGCCCGTGGCCCAACCGCTGCCTCCCAGAGTGATTCTCGTCTCTACTGATGGAGCCTCTCCCGACCTCATCGACGCATTGATTCGAAGCGGGGTTCTGCCGTCGGACACCGGCTTCGGCCGGCTGCGGCGCACGGGGGTGATCGCCACGGCAAACATCCCGGTGACGCCGTCACTCACCTTCGGCGCACACGTGGCGATCGCGACCGGCTCCAGCCCCGCCCGCAACGACATCAGCAGCAACGCGATGCATCCAGTCGCGGCCCCGCTTGCCACCGACATGAGCGGGACACTGGCACCAATTGGTGGCTATAGCCTCAATCCGCTCGGCCCCTTATCGAAGCCCGGCGCCGAGCCGCTCTGGGTGACGTTGCGCAACGCGGGTCGCACCGTCGTCACCGCCACATGGATCGGCGCCGACGGCGAGGACATCCGTGTCGCCGGCACCTCGGTCCAGTCGCCGGTCCCGATGCGCACGGCCGACTACAGCGTGCCCTTCGGCGCGTTCGGAGGCATCGGCGCGCGCGGATTCGTCCTGGGTGCCTCGGATTTCACTGCCGGCGATCCCCGGCTCGCGGGACAGCTCGAGGCAAGCGGTCATCGGACGTACAGCCCGCTGCGGGTCACACGAAGACCGATTGAAACCGTGTTCTGCGCCGCTGCGAGCACCGGCGCCTGCGGTGCCACTGATGCCGCAGGCCGAACGCTGCGCTACGAGCTGACGGTGGGTGCTCTCGACACGACGAACAACGAGATTGCCGATTACGACATGCTGGTGGTGTTCGACGCGCTCACCGGAATCGCTGCGGGTCCGTTCGCCTCACCCTCTACGGGTCCCGCCTATGTCCGTCGAGGCGGTGCCTCTGCGCCGTTCTACTTCGAAGGCTCCGGCAGTCGGATCGGCACTCGCCTCTTTGTCGCCGCCATGGCACCGGATCTCTCGAGCGTCCACCTGGCGCGGTACTCGGCACAGTTCATTCCGCGGAACATGTCGGTTCTGGCCTTCGTTGACGACATCAACGAGCATGTCGGCAGTTGGCCGCCGGATCCCGACTTCCGGATCACCGAACGCATCAGCCCCGGCTTTGCGGCGTTCGACGACCTCGAGCTGGAGGCCATCCACCGGGACCAGACGGTGACGTTTCTCGATTTCGCCACCCGCATGTCGCAGCGGGCGATCGCACGCAACCCCGGCGCAGACCTCGCCATGATCTACCTCGATCAACCCGACGCGTCGGAGCATCAGTTCCTGCTCACCGACGCCCGGCAGGCGACCGATCCGAGAGATGCGGCAACCGTGGGCGCTGCGGGTCGGCCCGCTGGCGCCAGAGGCCAGGACCGCCAGAAGGTCGCGCGCTATCGCGAGCACATCGCGTTCGCGTATCGAGCCGCCAGCGACGCCGTGGAGCGCATCATTCAGGCGGTGGGTGTCGACCACACTGGTCGCCCGCTAGCCGATGTGATGGTCGTTTCCGATCACGGGATGGCGCCGTTTCACAGCGCCGTGGCTCTCACCAGGTTGCTCGAGGATGCCGGCGTCGATACGGGTAAGCTGAACGTGCGCACGAGTGGCGCCGTCGCCAGCGTCTATGTGGGGGTGAAAGGGCGCGAACCTGATGGCGCGCTGACGGCCGCCGAGTACCAGGCACTGGTGAATCGCATCGCCGCCATTCTGCGAGCCGCGCGCGACGGGAATCGCTTCTTCAATCCTTCCAGCGCCACACTCTTCACCGACGTCTGGACGCGCCCGAGCACCTGCGGCACGCCCGGCGTCTGTACTAGTCAACACATAGGCCAGGATACGGGCGACGTGCTTGCACTCCTGCGGGAGGGCTACAGCTTCGACGGCCGGCAGTCTCCAGCCGTGACCCGCCTCGGTGACGCGCGCAATACCGTCTTCTCCGTGCCCAATTTCTACGGCTCACACGGGCACCGTTCGAGTCTGCGATCGATGCGCGCGATCTTCTACGCGGCGGGTCCGAGCTTCCGTCAGGGAACGCGCATCGGCAGCGTGCGAGCGATCGACATCGCCCCGACGATATTGAGAATCCTCGGCGTCACGCCGCCACGCACGGCAGAAGGCACCGTCATCGAGTCGGCGCTGCGGCGCCGCTGACGATGATCACCAGACGCCCGACGACGCACACACGGTTCACGAGGTCGCGGAGACGCGGAGGCACGGAGGGGCTCAAAGAACAACGACGCTCGAAGCGCCACACATCGGGCGTTCGAAGGTCGGAAAATATCTGCCAGGAATACCTTCGGGTCCCGAGCCCCGAGTCCCGGATCCCGAGTCTTAGGACACCTGCCGGACCTGCGACTGCGCGTCGATGATCGACTCCTCCTGCAGCGTCTCTTCGGCGGGTGCATTCGACTGCCGAAGCATCTCGAGGAGCGCCAGCGTGATGGCGACGACGACTGGACCGAGGACTACGCCAATGATGCCGAACGCCTGAATCCCGCCGATGACGGCAAAGAAGATCAGCAACTCGTGCATGCGAGCGCGTTTGCCGACGAGACGCGGCGACAGCACGTTGTCGATCGATCCGACGACGAGCACGCCCCAGACCGTGAGGATGGCAGCCTTCGGGTACGCGCCCGTCACGGCCAGGTAGAGGGCGGCTGGCGCCCAGACGAGAAACGCACCAGCCATGGGGATCATGGACAGAAAGAACATCACCACACCCCAGAGCAGCGCCGACGGCAGGCCCAGCGCCCAGAAGATGAAGAACCCGAGTGCGCCCTGGATGGCGGCGATGACAATGACGCCGTACACACTGGCGCTGACGACTTCGCCGGTGCGGGCGATCACGTCGCGCGTCTGGCGCGCATCGAGCGGCACCATCTCCGTCAGCACCCGACGCATCGCCTCGCCGTCGCGAAACAGGTAGAACAGCGTGAAGATGACCAGTGCCGTCTGCACCACGGTCGACATCACACCGCCGACAATACCGATGGCCCCGGCAGCCATGGCCGCAGACCACGCCTGCAGCCGTTCCTGAATGAACTCGGCCGACTGGAACTGGTCGAGATCCACGTACGGATCGATCCACGCGAGCAGCGGTCCTACCAGCGGTGTGCTGGCGTCCAGCCAGGCGCCTTCGTGGGCGTTGAGGCCCAGCGCGATCGTCCGGAGCTCATTGATGACGGCGACGGTAATGAATGTCGCCGGACCCAGGATCGTGACGATGACCAGGAGGGTCGAGACCGCGGCGCTGAGTGTGGGCCGCTGCAGACGGGCGGCGATACGGCGATGAACGGGCGTGAAGACCATCGCCAGCACGAGCGCCCAGAGAATGACATCGAGAAATGGCTGGGCGATTTGCCAGCAGAGATACAGCGCGATCAGTACCGCGCCGATCAGCGCCAGCCATCGAACGGAGATCCGGGAGTCCATCATGTGGGATCAGCCACCTTCGTGGGTCGGGCTTCCGGCGCACTATTCCCGAGGTTCACCTGTGTCGAGCCTCACGAATCCCACTACGGCGTCCGGAGTGCGCTGCGAGGGCCGCCGTGGCCGCTGGCCGCCAGCTCCGTGAGCTGGCTCGACGCCCTGAGCCTTCTCGCGCACTCAGGCGCTAGGCGTCGGACGGCCTCCGTAGGGATTCGTCAGGCTCGACACAGGTGACCCTCGGTGTAGTCGGCCGACAGCGGTCACCGGCAAGCTCCGGCCAGTCAGTCAGTCAGTCTGCGATGGTAGTTGATCTGGCCGAGATGGTAGCCGAGATGCGCCACCAGGTGGATGAAGAAGAACCGCGTACTGACTGGGTGCTCGAACACCTGCTCCGGGTAGTCGACATCCAGGCGCTGCTCGTCGAGGTGGGGGAACGTCACTTCGACGGCGCGCCGTGCTGCCGTGATCTGCGCCACGAGCTCGGCGACGGGAACATCGCGACGCGAGAATTCCGCCCTGCGATCTCTCGTGTAGCCAGTACCGCCCAGCACCGCACCGAAATAGTGCTGAATGTTTCCACACAGATGGAGGCACAGCGTGCCGGCGGCATTGCTGATCTCCCCTCGTACCAGCCACAAGCTCTCAGTATTGGCGTACGCCGTGATCTCGGTTTCGAGTTTGCCGAGATCCCGCAGGAGAAGCTGCTGAACTGACTCGAGGAATGGACTCATGTGGAGACCGACGCACGATTCTAGCGTCAGTCTCCGATGAAACGTTGTTACGTAACCGCCGTACCTTCGCGCGTGCGCAGGAAGTCGGTCAGCCACGCGAGCTCGGACTCAGTGGCGCTTCCGGTCCCGCCCTGCGACTCGACCAGCTCTGGCGTGACCCGCAGCGGCACTTCGTTCAGCACGGCCTGCAGGGCATCCGGCGCGACCCCCTCGATTGCCGGCAGTGGCCCGCCCAGCCATCGGCTGACGATGGCCATTCGCAGGAGCGCGTAATCGGTGTCGTCACCGTCGGTGACGTCGGTCATCAGATCGCCGAGCTTCCAGGCTTTGGCAGCCGTGGCGCGGACGTCGCGACCGAAGTGCACGAACGCCTGCAGTACCGCGCGCGACGACACGGTCAACGTTGTGCGCAGCTCGCGCGAAATCTCCGCCACCAGGCCCAGGATCAACAGCTGCTCGACGTGCAGCAGCATCCCGCGGACAAAGCAGGCGTCGGCCGGCTTCTTGCGAAGACGGGCGAGCGCGCTGGCCGCGTAGCCAATCGGCAGCGTCAGATCGAGGCAGGCATCTGCACGGCTCTGAAGTGGACCCAGCTTCAAGACGCGTGAGCGCATCAGCGTCACCATCAGCACCGACTGCAGACGCGCGAGACCGACGCGCATCACGGCTTCCTGAAGACTGCTGGTTGTGGCGGCCGCCGCGTACGTCGCCGAGTTGGCGACGCGCAGCACCTCGACGCTCAGCGCCGCATCCTTGCTGATCAGGTCGACGTACTGAGCGATGGGGCGATCACCTTGCCGCAACAGATCCGATAGCCGCAAGCTGGCATCGGGCAACATCGCAATCTGCAGGGCGCCGCCGCGCATCCGCTTGGCGATGCCGCCCAGGAACTGGAGATCGTCCCCATCGAAGTGGGCGATCGGCTCCTGCGGTGGCGGTACCGTCACCCCCTGGAGGAACTCGATCTGATCGGTGGTGAGGAAGGTGGACGCAAACTCGGACGGAGACGACAAATGCATTGGGTGTCAGCTTGTGGCGGACCGGCTTCAGCCGGCCCAGGTGCAATCGGGAAATCACAGGTTCCCTTGACCTGCGGGTCAGCACGGTCCCCGGAGGCCTTTACACCTCCGGGCTACCACCCGCTCCGAAGCAAGACCTGTACGAGTGCAGCGAGGAGCACTGAACTGACTCAGTGTCGCTCTCTTGTTCGTGGACGTGTGCGCGCACCCGTGTGCGTACGCACACCACCGTGCGCCCCTGAACGTTGGGCCAGCAGGGCCGGGCACTGTCTTTTATCGCGGAGATCGCGATTGGTTTTCCTCGCGTCGTCCCGGTCGATGGCCTTGGGGATCCTGCTCTTCTGTCAGCGTTTGATCGCCCGCGTCAGCAGAAAGTCGCAGTGGACGATGTTGTCGGAGAAATATTCGCGGGCGAGCGCGTGGTATTCGGTCCGGAACGTGTCGAGACGGGCGGGATCTTTGGCCGCCAGCATTTCCACCAGCTTCGCGACTTGTCCCGCAGTGCGCTCGCTCATGGCGCCATGGTGCTCTGGACTCAGTACCGGCACCCGCATGCGATCGCGATCGAACGAAATGTCGCGCACGGCATCGCCCAAGCGTTCGCGCACCACGCCCGGGTCGCCCCAGAGCGGCGGCGGCGCCATGTCAATCGGTGGTGGCGGCATGTAGCGGCCGATCAGCGCGAACATCCGGCCCATGAACAACTCGGGTGGCCAGGTGCTGAACGCCAGCACACCACCTGGCTTCAGCACTCGCAGCATCTCCGACACCGCGACCGCCGGTCGCGGCGCGAACATGTGCCCGAACTGGCTGAGCACCGCATCGAACGTCGCATCATCAAAGGGCAGCGCCTCGGCGTCTCCTTCGTGAAAATCGATGGTGAGGCCAGCGATCCTGGCGTTCTCGCGCGCATGCTCGATCAGCGACGGCGTGATGTCGATGCCGGTCACGTTCGCACCTGCACGTGCCGCCGTCACGGCCACCACTCCGGTACCGCATGCCACGTCCAGCAGCCGTTGGCCAGCGCGGACTCCCGCATGGCGCACCAGCTTTGCCGCCGGCGCCGTCGTCAGCGCTTCGAGCGGTGCAAAGTACGTCCAGACGTCCTTCTGCCGTTCCTTGAAAGCTTTCAGTGCGTCCACTTGCTCGCCCATGGTCTGTTTACACTCCCTGCGACCGCGTCACGCGGCCTGCTCGCCGAAGCCAGCTCACGGAGCTGGTGGCCAGCGGCCACGGCAGCCCTCGCAGCGCCCTTCGACTGTGCTCAGGGCTGTCCCGAGCGAAGTCGAGGGACGCACTCCGGACGCCGAAGTGGGATTTGTCGGGGCTCGACACAGGTGAACCTCGGGATTAAGCCTCAGACGGCCGGTCGCGATCAATAGGTTGGGTGCCGGTCAGGCCGTGACGCCCAGCTCCGAGCCGAGACGCGACAGCGCGGTCTTTTCCTCATCGCTGACGAGCGTGCCGCCGAACCCGAGGAACCCACCTTCCTTCGCGGCCTCCGCCGCGCGTTGCGCAATCGTCATCAGCCACGTCCGGAACTCCTGCACCTCGCCTGGCGCCTTGGCAGCCACCGTCGCGACGGCGTTCTTGCACGCGGTGACGAACGCGGTTCGCGCCTGCTCGCGGTCCTTTGGCACGGACGGCATCTCGGGGCGCGCGCCCTTCTTGAACGCTTCCGCCAACGTCCTGATCAGCTCGCCAGACGAGGCCGAAGCTGATTCACCGATCGCCTTGCTGACGGCAATCGCTTCCTTCGCCACTCCGATCGGGCCACTCACATCGGCCATCGTCACCACCAATCCGGCCATGAGCGGTGCCGCCGCAATGCCCTTCCACTCGTCGGCCGTGAAATCCTTCTCCGTCGCCATGCGAGCTCCTTCCGTTGTTGACCTCGAGCGTGATATCGATTGGTCGGTATCGCGCACGTCGCCTGTGCAATTCCCACCACGCTGCGAGCCACGTGCCAGGTCGGATTTCTGCGCGTGTATGGTTGAGCGAAGCTGGAGTGAATCCGTGAGCGACCTTCGGAGCCGCATAGACCTTTGGCAGTTGCATCCGATCGTCGGCATCGTCGTCGCCCACCCGTCTGGCGTGGTGTACACGAATCAGACCGGTGGCTATAGCACCTATGCGGCCTTCAGTGGCCTGGATGGCCATGTCGCCGTACTGACGTGGGAGAACAGCGACTGACGACGGGCGGCCCGCCCTCACGCAATCGGGTTGACTCGGAGAGAAGCATCGCCGTGTGAAGTAAGCTGCTCGCGCCGTTGGCGCCTCGACGGCGTGTCATCTTTTTCCCTTTGCCAGCTGGGTTCTCCTGGACCCGGCGAGTTCATGAAAAGGGCCCGGTAGTCATGCACACGCGACGTCTTCATTTCGTTTCCGGCGCCCTGCTGGCGCTGCTGATCGGCGTCGGCGCTCATCTCCTCGCGCAACAGAAGAGCGCAGTACCGGCGTTTACCGACGGCGACTGGCCACGCTTCGCCGGCGACTTCGCCGGCACGAAGTATTCGAAGCTGACGCAGATCAATACGACCAACGTGTCCAAGCTCGTTCAGGCCTGGACGTTCGCCGGCATCGGCGCGCAACAGACGCCGATCGTCGTCAACGGCATTCTGTACGCGTCGGCGTCGAGCGGCGTCGTGGCGATCGACGGCGCCACTGGCGAAGTGGTGTGGCGGTACGGCGCCGCACCGGCGGCCGGCGGCGCCGGTGGAGGCCGTGATGCTGGTGGCGGACGCGGCCGAGGAGCTGGCGGTCCAGGCGCAGGCGCACCTGCCGCCGGCGCGCCTGTTGCTGGTGCTGGCGGCGGTGCTCCGGCCGCAGCGCAGGCGAATCCAGCAACCGGTGAAGGACAGGACGGGACTCCTCCGCCGGCAGCCCGTGGCGGTGGGGCTGGCCGCGGTGCGGGCGGTGCCGGCCGCGGCGCCCCGGCAGGCGGACGGGCCGCCGCAGTCCCGACCGCCGAAGGTCCTGGCAGCGCGCCGTCGAGCCGTGGGATCGCGTACTGGCCCGGCGACGGCACACTGACGCCGCGCATCCTGATGATGGTCGGAGAACGCCTGGTCGCACTCAACGCCACCAACGGCGCGCTCGACACGGCGTTCGGGACCGGCGGCTTCGTCGACATCGGCGTCAACTGGGGCGGTGTACCGCTCGTGTTCAAGAACATCGTCGTCGTCGGCTCGAACAACGGCGAAGTGACGCTGGGAGACGATCCTGGTGATACCACGGCTTACGATGCGCGGACGGGCGCGAAGCTGTGGACGTTCGTCTCGGTCGCACAACCGGGTGATCCGAATCATGCCGCGGCGTGGCTGAACGACGGGTGGAAGAAGCGGCAGGGCGTCAACCACTGGGGCTGGTACTTCACGCTCGACGAACAGCGCGAAATTCTCTACACCACGTTCGGCAGCCCGGCCGGCAACTACTGGGGCGGCGACAGACCCGGCTCGAATCTCTACGCCAACTCCGTCGTCGCGGTGGACGTGAACACCGGGAAGTACCTGTGGCACTTTCAGACGGTGCATCACGACCTGTGGGATTCGGATCAGCCGTCACCGCCGACGCTCGTGGACGTGAACGTGGGCGGCCGCCGCGTTCCGGCGCTGGGGCTGATCGGCAAGACCGCCTGGATGTTCCTGCTCGATCGCACGAACGGCAAGCCGCTGTTTGGTGTGGAGGAACGTCCGGTTCCGAAAGGCACTGTGCCCGGCGAGTGGTACTCGCCGACGCAGCCGTTTCCCGTCAAGCCGGCGCCGCTCGCGCGCGTCGACTTCAAGAAAGAGGATCTCGTGAAGGCGGCCGACACGACGCCAGAACACGAGCAGAACTGTCTGGCGTTGTACGAGAAGGCTGGAGGGTTCTATAACGCCGGCCCCTTCACGCCGTTCGTCTTTCACGAAGACGGTGCGCCGCCGGCGAGCACCATTCAGTTTCCGGGCAACGGCGGCACCAACTGGGGTGGCCCGGCCGGCGATCCCTCGCTCGGCTACATCTTCGCGTTCACTCAGGACGCCGCGCTCACTGGATGGATCGAGAAGAAGCGTGAGGGCGGCAACTACGGGAGCGGCAACGGATCACCGCAGCCGTACGACAGAGGCAGCATCACCGGACCGGGCCCCTATTCCGGGTTCGCCGCGTCGATGGGACAGGGGCTGCCGCAGGGTCCCTGCCAGCGCCCACCGTGGGGACGCCTCACGGCCGTGAACGCGGCCACCGGCGAGTTCGCATGGCAGATCCCGCTGGGCATTACCGACGGACTGCCGCCGGAAAAGCAGAATACGGGTCGCGGCGGATCGTCAGGACCGATCGCCACTGCAGGCGGGCTGATCTTCATCGGCACAACTTCCGACGCACGCTTCCGCGCCATCGACTCGAAGACCGGCAAGGAGCTGTTCGTCACGCGCCTCAACGCCACCGGAAGCGCCACGCCGATGACGTACCAGGCGCGCAACGGTAAGCAGTACGTTGTGCAGGCCGCCGCCGGCACGCTCAACGTCTTCTCTCTGCCCTGACTGTAGGCCCCAGTGCCACATCCAAGTGGGCCTGAGCCTCGAGCCACATCCAAGTGGCCCGGGGCTTTAGCCCCGCCATTTACCATGGTGTATTCTCCGCTCATGTCGTGCTTCATTCGTTCTCGTCGTGGCGCCGCCGCGGCATTCTTCACCGCCGGACTCATCACGCTGAGTGGGCTGGCCGCATCTACTGAGCTGGCCGCTCAATGGATACGCTATCCGACACCGGGTCTGCCACGGGCCGCCGACGGCAAAGTCAACATGTCGGCGCCAACACCCAAGACGCCAGACGGCAAGCCTGACCTGTCCGGCCTCTGGACCAGCGACGAGATCGATCCGCGCAAGCCCAACGAGCCGCCGAATCCGCATGACGCCGGGACATCGCGCCGGATGCGCAATCTCGGCGTGGACGTGCAGGGAGGCTTACCGTACCAGCCCTGGCTTGCAGCGCTGGTCAAGCAGCGCACCGCCAACAACGCCAAAGAGGATCCTCACGTCAGGTGCCTTCCGGCCAACTTCATCCGCGCCTGGGGCATGCCACATCTGGTCAAGACCGTCCAGACACCGAATCTCCTGTTGCTGCTCAACGAATGGAACGCTGGATACCGTCAGGTGTTCACGGACGGACGACCGCTCCCCGAAGACCCGGCGCCCTCGTGGCAGGGATACTCGTCGGCCAAATGGTCGGGCGACACCCTCGTGGTCGACACGATCGGGTTTCGCGACGATGTCTGGATCGACTGGAACGGAAGCGTGCTGACGGAGGCGGCCAAGGTGCGGGAAGAGTACCGACGTCCCGACCTCGGTCATCTCGAAATCAAACTGACGGTTGACGATCCGAAGGCGTATACCAAACCGTGGACGGTCACGATCAAGGAACGCCTCATTTACGACGCTGAGCTGATCGACGAGATCTGCCTGGAGAACGAGCGTTCGCTGCAGCACATGAAATAGCGGGCCTCTACCGGATTGGCCGCGGAGACGCGGAGACGCGGAGGAGGCGCGGAGGCGGACAAAGAAACGGCGTGACCAGATCGTCACGCCGTTGGGAAGCCGATGCCGAGAGTGCCTGGCTAGGATTTCTTCACGCTCGCGCGACGGCGCCGGTACGCGGTGGCGGTTCCGAGCAGCCCCATTCCAAGCAACGTCAACGATGCAGGCTCCGGCACCGGTACTGGTGCGAGGTCGAGTGAAAGCTCCTCCTGTCGCGTGCCCTGCGCATTCAACACCGACTGCTCGAAGTAGAACGAATGGTTGCCGTTGGCGCCCGTCAGCGTGGCCGCCAGTGAGCCGTCGCCGAGTTGCGCGAGCAGCGTCGCAAAGTCCGAACTGCTGAAATTGATCGAGGTGGACAAGGTGGAATCCGTCACCACGTTGTTACTGATCGGGAGCAGATCCAGAACGATATTGAACTTGTCGCTCTGGTTGTTGGTCCCGCTGTCGTTGCGCACGGTCAGGGTCAACGAGGCTGAGGACAACGAGTCCGTTGCAGGATTGAACCCGGCGAGGATGTGCGTCCAGGTCAGGTTCTCACAGGCGTTACCGGACTGGCCGCTGACGGTATCCGTCGTGTTGTTGCCGACGCAGCTGGCGTTCGACTGCCCGTCGAACAGCACATCGTCCGGATTGAATGTGTCGGTAAAGGCGATCGGGCTGGCACTCGCATGTTCCGCAGTACCAAGACCAACAAACAAAACGAGAGTGGCCAACCTGAGGGACTTCATGCGTGCTGTTCTCCTGCTCCCCGAACACTGAATGTGCGTAGGGGCTGGCCTGAACGTGCGCAAGACTTCTGCCCGGGCTGGCGGCAGTGCAATTCGCGGCTACGCCGTAATGCGGTGGGAGATCACGCCACGCGTAGCATCTCTGCAGGAAGGATGATTATCTGGCGAGCGCAGGATGTGCCCGCTCGCCCGTGCTGTGCTGCACATGTGGGGATCGCCATCAGGCGGCCCTGGGCCGGCTAAAGCCGGCCCCCACATCACGACGGCCCCCCACATCATGCGCGAAGACCCTCATTTGCCGGCGCGGCTGGAGCCTGGCGAGCGTATCCGGAGGACCGGGAGACGTCGAGACGAGGCGAGCGGACGGCAGGCTGGAGCGTCGCCCTACGGCTTGACGGCCATCGCCTGCTTCAGGATGGCCGCGGCTTCAGGAAACTCCTTCTTCGCGTTGGCGAAGAACACGCCTTCTGCAACCTTGAGGGCCGTCCAGCCGAGCGCGGTTCTGGTGTCGAGCCGTGCGCCCTGCTCCACGAGGTAGCGCACGATCGACGGTTGTCCGCCGACCACGGCTCCGATCAGCGGCGTGGCGCCGCTCCACCGTGGATCACCGACACCAAGCGTCAGCAGGTCGTCCATGTTGTGCGGGTAGTACAGCAGCGTGTAGTCGACGTCGCCCGTCATCGGATAGTCGCCGAAGTTGGCCTGTGCGTTGACGTCGTTGCCAAGCTGCACCGCCAGCTTCACGGCCTCGAGCCGTTCGGCCTCGGTGACGCCGGTAAACGGCCCCGGGCTCTCGCCCTCCCAGTAGTCGAGCCCCGCAGCCACCATCAGCGGCGTGACGCCTGTCAGCGTGGTCGTCTTTGGGTCGGCGCCGTGCGACACGAGCAGACGCATCAGCGGCGCATCCCCATTCTTGGCGGCCACGTAAAAGGGTGTCGCTCCCCGGAAGCTGAGAATGTGCCGGCCGAGACGAATGTTGGGTGGATTGCGGGCCGTGCCGCCTTCCTTGCCGAACCTCGACTCGGTCCAATCGATCCGGACGTTCGGGTTGGCCCCCTTCTCGAGCAGCTTCGCCGCCAGTTCCAGACCGGTCATATTCCCCGTCTGCTGCGGCGTTCCCTGGGGCACGGCGCCAACCCCGGCATTGCCATCGGCGCCTGGCTTGCGCAACCACGCAATCGCATGGAGGACGGATCCGCGAGGGTCGGTGGCGTTGGGATCGGCGCCGCGCTCCAGCAGCATCGCTCCCAGCTCGTAGTAGGCGTTGACGACGGCCATGCCGAGCGCGCTGGTCCCGTCGGAAGCCGTGTCGTTCACGTTCGCGCCACGTGACAGCAACAACGCGGCGGTCTCAATGTGGGCATCCCGCACCGCAAACAACAGCGGCGTCAGCCCACCGGTCGATTTCGCTTTGATGTCGGCCCCCGCTTCGAGCAGGACGGCCGTCGCCGCCGTATTGCCTTCGGAGGCGGCCCACATCAAGGCCGTCTGCCCGCGAAGCGGCTCGATGTCGTTGACCCGGGCGCCTCGCGTCAGGAGCAGGCGCACGGCGTCGGCCTTGCCTGAGAGCGCAGCGGTCATCAATGCGGTCTGGCCGTCGAGCGCCGGCGCGTTGACGTCGACGCCAGCGGCGATGAGCTGCTCGATGATCGGGGTGCGGCCGTTGACGCAGGCGAGATGGAGCGGGGTGACGTTGTAGCGCGTGGCCGCCGAGGCTCGCGCACCCGCGGCGAGCAACTGTCGTACAAGCGTGCCGTCATTCCGCTGCACGGCCCAATGCAGCGCCGTGGAGCCGTCCGCATCGGCGGCATTCACGTCCACCCGCTGCGTCAAGAGCTGACGCACGGCCGGCCCGTCCTGACGCTTGACGGCCTCGATCAGCGGCGAGGCCGCCTCAGCTATCAGCGGCAAGCCGCCCCCCCATAGCACCACGGCTGCGACCGCCAGCCCAAGATTACGTAAACCAGTCATATTCAGCTCTTTCGGGCTGTGTATATCATAGGCGCCCATGCGCCGACGATTGCTCGTCCTGGCAGGTGTCGCCACCACGGCGCTGATGGTTTCTGCGGTGCTCGCAGACACTGCACCGGTTACCTTGAGCGCTGCTCCGAGGCAGACCGCTTCTGCCCAGACATCGGCTGGCTCCACTCGTCAGGCCCCCGCAGTTACCGCGGCCCCGTCATCGTCGAACGCGGCGGCGCTGATATCCCGCTACTGCGTCACCTGCCACAACGCGCGACTCAAGAGCGGCGAGCTCGAGCTCGAGGCGTCGCAGTTGACGAACATCGGCGCCCACGCCGAAACGCTGGAAAAGGTCGTCCGCAAACTGCGTGCGATGACGATGCCTCCACCGGGGGCGCCGCGGCCTGATGCTGCGACGTACGGCATCGCCACGCGCGAGCTCGAGGCAGCCCTCGACCGCGAAGCCGACCTGCATCCCAACCTCGGCGCGCTTCCGCTCGCGCATCGACTGACGCGCACGGAATATCGCAACGCGATCAGGGACCTCCTGGGACTCGAGGCGCTGCCGCGGGAGCTGCGTATCGAACTGCTCCTGCCGGCAGACAACATCAGCAGCGGCTTCGACAACATCGCCGATCTGCTCTTCGTGTCGCCGACGAACCTCGAACGGTATCTCGACGCCGCCCGCCGAATCAGCCGGCTTGCCGTTGGCGATCCGACGATGCCGGTGATGGTGAACATTTACCAGCTCGACGCGGAACGTCCGCAGGACGATCAGGTTGACGAGCTGCCCTTCGGCACCCGCGGCGGCACGGCGATTCGTGTCGACTTCCCGGTCGATGCGACCTACACGATCAAGGTGGAGCTCGCTGGCGGCGGGCGCGAGACACAGCAACTCGAGATCTCGATCGATGGCGTGCGCGTCGCCGTCGACAGCCAGGGTGGCGGCGGCAGGGGACGAGGAGGCGCGCCAGGTGGACGCGGCGGCGCAGCGGCGGGACGCGGAGCCGCGGCGCCGGCTGTAGGGCGGGTCCTTTCGGACCCGCCGGCGGACCCGGGCGCGGTTGCAGGGCGGGGCGTTTCGGACCCGCCGACGGATCTGGGTGCAGTCAGGTCCGGCAATCTCGAGTATCGGGTCCCAATCAAAGCCGGCTCTCACCTGCTGGGCGTTGCCTTCGTGCAACGCACCGAAGCGCGCGACGAATCCACGCTGCGCCCGCGTACACGCAGCCGCGGTACGCAGTCGGCGGTCGAACGGGTCACGATCAGCGGTCCTTTCGACGTCACCGGGCCTGGCGATTCACCGAGCCGCCGTCGCATCTTCACGTGTTATCCCGGACGCTCCACTCAGACAACCGTAGGCCGGGTCCCCCCCGGGCGCGGCAGCGCGGAGCGCGAAGGTGGCCTGGACCCGGCGAGCGAAGCCACCTGCGCGAAACAGATTCTGTCAACCCTGGCGCGCCGTGCCTATCGGCGTCCGGTCAGTGATGCCGACCTTCAGGAACTGATGCCGTTCTATACCGCCGGCCGCGCGGACGCCGGCTTCGACCGCGGTATCCAGAAGGCGCTGGAGCGATTGCTGGTCAGCCCACAGTTCCTCTTCCGGATCGAACGTGTACCTGCCGGGCCTGCTTCGCGAGGCCAGGCCGACGCGTCCAACGGGCCTGCGGCGCGAGGCCCGGCCTTCCGGATCAGCGACCTCGAGCTGGCGTCGCGACTGTCGTTCTTTCTCTGGAGCAGCATCCCGGACGACGAGCTGGTGACCACGGCAGCAGCCGGCCGCCTGCGTGATCCAAAAATGCTGGAACAGCAGATCCGCCGCATGCTCGCGGATCCGCGCGCCGACTCACTGGTCACCAACTTCGCGGCGCAGTGGTTGTACCTGAGAGACATCGACGCCAAGGTTCCGGACGAAGTGCTGTTCCAGAACTTCGACGAGACGCTGCGCGATGCCATGCGGCAGGAAACCGAGCTCTTTGTGACCAGCGTCTTCCGCGAGAACCGCAGCGTCACCGAACTGCTGACGGCCAACTACACGTTTCTCAACGAGCGGCTGGCGAAGCATTACGGCATCCCGTACATTCGCGGCAGCGCCTTCCGGCGCGTCGAGCTGCCGCCGGACAGCGTGCGCGGCGGCCTGCTCGGTCACGGAAGTATCCTCACGATCACCTCATATGCCAACCGCACCTCACCCGTGCTGCGCGGCAAATGGGTCCTCGAGAATCTGCTCGCATCGCCTCCGCCACCCCCGCCGCCGGACGTGCCCGCACTGAAGACCGAGGGGCGCGAGCCAGGCACGGCCCTGACCATGCGCGAAGCCATGACGGCCCATCGGGCCAATCCGGCCTGCGCCGGCTGCCACGCGCGCATGGATCCGATCGGGTTCTCGATGGAGAACTTCGACGCCATCGGGCGATGGCGCGACACCGACGGCGGCGCCCGCCTCGACGTGTCCGGGGTGTTTCCGGAGGGAACCACCTTCAGCGGTGTCATCGGGCTGAAGAAGGAGCTCGTGCGCAATCCCGAGCCGTTCATTCAGGCCGTCGCCGAACGGCTGCTCATGTACGGTCTGGGTCGCAACCTGCAGTACTATGACGCCCCGGCAGTGCGCCAGATGCTGCGCGACGCGGCGCCGCAGAAGAACACCCTCGCGTCACTGGTGCTTGGCGTCGTGAAGAGCCGGCCGTTCCAGATGCGTCAGGCTGTGGGAGCTGAATGATGTTTCTCACGCGAAAGACATTGCCGCGCCGAACGTTCCTCCGCTCGATGGGCGCCGCTGTGGCGCTGCCCATGCTCGATGCGATGGTGCCGGCGCTGGCACGCGCGGCCACGCCGTCCACTCCGCGGTTCGGCTTCATCTACATTGCCAACGGCGTCATTCAGAAGCAGTGGACGCCTGCGCGCACCGGAGCCGGCTTCGATCTGTCTCCGATCCTGCAGCCGTTCGCCGGCGTCCACAGCCATATCAACGTGCTCAGCGGTCTCTCGCACCGCGAGGCCGACACCAAGGGCGACGGCAACGGCGACCATCCGCGATCGTCCGCGGTCTGGCTCACCGGTATCCATGCGTACGACAGAGCGAAGCCGGGCGTCGAGGTTCGACTGGCGACAACGGCCGATCAATTCATCGCGCAGAAGATCGGCGGGTCGTCACGGATCCCGTCGCTCGAAATGGCCGTCGACTACCCGACGCAGGGCGCCTGCGATTCCGGCGACTGCTTCTACGTCAACACGGTCTCCTGGCGGAATGCGACGACGCCGAATTCCACCGAGTCGCATCCCCGGATCATTTTCGAGCGCCTGTTCGGCGACGGCGGCAGCACCGAGGAGCGCCTCGCGCGCGCGCGCAGCGACGCCAGCATCCTCGATTCGGTCCGCGCCGAGGCCAGCCGCCTGGCCGGCACACTGGGAGCGGGCGACAAGCGCAAGCTCGGTGAATACCTCGATTCAGTGCGCGAGATCGAACAGCGGATTCAGCATACAGAGTTGCAGCCGGTGCAGCTGGAACTGCCGGATCGGCCGACGGACATTCCCGCCTCGTTCGAGGTGCACACCAAGCTGATGTTCGACCTGCAGGTGCTGGCGTTTCGCGCCGACATCACGCGGGTGTTCAGCATGATCATGTCGCGGGAACTGAGCTCCAGAACCTTCGCTTCGATCGGCGTGCCGGAACAGCACCACGCCGTGTCCCATCATCGCGACGACGCCGGGCTCATCGCCAAGAAGGCCAAGATCGATGTGCTGCAGGCGCAGATGTGCGCGTACTTCCTCGAGAAGCTGAAGGAGTCACCCGACGGCGATGGCTCCCTGCTCGACCACTCGCTGATTCTCTATGGCGGCGGCATGGGCGACGGCAACCTCCATCGTCATGCCGATCTCCCCTGCCTGCTGGCAGGCCGCCTGGGCGGTGCAATCAAGACGGGGCGACACCTGCAGTATCCGCTCGACACACCCATGTCGAACCTGCTGCTGACGATGCTCGACACCGTCGGCGTCCGAATCGACAAGCTCGGTGACAGCACCGGGCGGCTTCCACTCGAACCGCTGGCACTAGGTTGAGCTGGGGTCAGATCTTGAATCCGCACATTTTTCACGCTCTGACCCCGAACGCTGCTTGCCACTGAAGGGGCCAGAGCGTGAAAAATGTGCGGATTCAAGATCTGACCCCAGCCCAAGTCGCGTCGTGGCGAGTCAGAAGCCGTGAGGCACGACCTCGCCAGGATGATGGCGAGTGGACGCCTGGCGCCGCATGTGGAGGCGGATGACCGGCCACGAACCTCGGTTCCTGCTACCCGAACAGCCGACGAACGTCGGTCCTGCGTTCGCCAGCGCTGGCGTGATCTATGTGGCGGGAGGTCTGCTCATCGCGTTGATGATGTGGCTGCACCCGCCCGTCCCCTCTCTCGCGGCCATCGACGAGCCTGATGATTTTCCCGCCCTCATCTTTCGGAACGTTCTCGGGCCGGCCGGAGGCGGTGGCGGTGGCGGAAACAAGCAGTCGATGCTCGAGCCGAAAAAGACCGCGCTCACACCGGCGATCAGGCCGCCACAACCGCAGCCGCAACGTGTTCCAACCATCGAAACAGCTCCCCCGCCGGAGCCACCTCCTATCGCCGCAACCGTGTCGGCCGTGCCCAACGACCTTCAGATTGCCATCGTAAGTTCCGATGCTGCGAGTTCTGGAACGGCCCTGGGCCAAGGAACGAATGGCGCGGGAGGGCCAGGCAACGCGGGAGTGGGGACAGGGGCGAGAGGTGGATTTGGACCAGGCGAGGGTCCGAACGCTGGCGTCGGGCCATACGGTCCCGGCGACGTGGACGTTCAGGTCGTTCCCGTCTTCACGCCGAAACCTGCGTACACGCCTGAAGCGATGGTGCAAAGGCGCGAAGGCGAAGTGACGCTCTCGTGCCTCGTGCTCGCCACGGGCAACGTCGGCAGCTGTAAGGTCACCAAGTCGCTTGACGGCAACAACCTCGGACTCGACGACGAAGCGCTGAAAGCGGCGTCCAGATTCGTGTTCAAGCCGGCGATGCGGCGAGGTCAGTCTGTATCCGTGATGGTGAACATCATCATCAGCTTCAGGCTCCGATAGAGTCGGCGCTTACCCAGGCTTCGTCCAAATCAGGGAGTACCGGCCAAGAAGGTGCCGTCTGTAACAAACGCCGGGCAGGACGCGGCTCCCGATGCTCCGCATGTCCCGATAGGTTGCAGAAGGTGGCCACACCATCGGCGCGGAGTGTTCCCAGTGCCCGCGCGCAAAACCCATGGCGAGCCGAGCACTGTGTGCGATCAGCGCGTAAGGGAGGTCTCGCCAGTCGTTCGCGGCAAGTCCGACAACCGCCACAACGCCTCCGGGCTTGACCAGATCGGCAAACCGGGCGAGGCCCTTTTCGGGATCCACGTGATGAAGGGTGGCGACCGACACCACGGCGTCGAACGAACCTGCTTCGAAGGGCACGTCAAAGGCGTCGCCCTGCCGCCACTCGACCGTGATGCCAGCGTGGCGCGCCCTCGCTCGGTCGAGTACTGCCCGGTCCTGGTCGAGCCCGACGACGTGCGGAACACCGAGCTGAGCCAACCGCGCCGCCAGCATGCCATCACCGCATCCAACGTCCAGTACACGACGCGCTCCGCGTGGAATCGCTTCGATGAGCAGCGAATGATAGTGAATGTTGGCGTTCCAGAGCTGCCGGGATGCCATTCGAGGCGAGACTACTCCTGATCAGTCGCCTTGCGGCGAGCGACGTGCCTGTTCGCGACGAGGAATGCGACCAGCCAAGGACGTCAACCGTCCGCGGCGAGTTTCTTCACTAGCTCACGGAGCTGGCGGCCAGCGGCCACGGCAGCCCTCGCAGCGCAGTCCGGACGCCGTAGTGGGATTCGTCGGGCTCGACGCAGGTGAACCTCGGACTGGACCGATCTGCCGAGACGCGGGCCGTGTACGACGCGGTGCTCAACCACATGGCGGCCGATGGCATTCAGCTGCACGCGACGATTGGCGCGGTGAGAGTCCACATCCAGGCGCACACGATCTTCGACCGCGCGGATTCCGCCTCGCGGAGTGCTAACGCGTCAGTTCAGCGGCCACACGCGGCGCCAGTGCCTGCCCGTATAATCGCGCTAATTTGGCCCTCGCTCCGGGTACCCGCGTCGGCGGCTACGAGATCACTGCCCAGGTTGGTGAAGGCGGCATGGGCCAAGTGTACCGGGCGACCGACTCTAAGCTGAAACGTCACGTCGCCATCAAGATCCTGCCGCCGGCTCTGGCCGCTGCCGCTGACCGGCGCGCTCGCTTTCAACGGGAAGCGGAAGTGCTGGCCTCGTTGAACCATCCGAACATTGCCGGCATCTACGGTCTGGAAGAAAGCGGGGGCATGACGGCCCTCGTGATGGAACTCGTCGAGGGCGAGGATCTCTCGCAGCGTATGACGCGGGGCGCGATTCCGCCTGATGAAGCGTTGCCCATCGCGACGCAGATCGCCGAGGCGCTCGACGCCGCACACAAGCACGGAATCATCCATCGCGATCTGAAGCCGTCGAACATCAAAGTCCGGCCCGACGGTACGGTGAAGGTCCTGGATTTCGGTCTCGCCAAAGCGATAGAGCCGGTCGACGGGGCGTCGAACGCCTCACAGTCGCCGACGATTACCACGCCGGCGATGACGACGGGCGCCGGTGTCATTCTCGGCACGGCGGCCTACATGGCGCCCGAGCAGGCCAAAGGCAAGCCGGTCGACAAGCGCGCGGACATCTGGGCCTTCGGCGCCGTGCTGTTCGAGATGCTGACGGGCACGCGTGCATTCGAGGGGACGGATGTGGCCGAGACGCTGGCCGCAGTACTCCGCGCCGACCCGGATTGGAACGCGTTGCCT
>Ga0173480_10000004_pt1 | contig 56965 bp, 36 predicted proteins | sample NitcycUS209509C1_FD_122622 | JGI IMG/M metagenome (GOLD analysis project Ga0173480, IMG submission 122622) | Soil microbial communities from Arlington Agricultural Research Station in Wisconsin, USA - Nitrogen cycling UWRJ-S209-509C-1 (version... | ecosystem: Environmental > Terrestrial > Soil... | reverse complement strand
GTTGAAGATCGAGGTCACCATCCACTCGCCGTCCATCGTGAACCCGGTGGTCATGCCAGAGGACGGCACCACCCGAGGCAGGTTGGCTCCCGGTGCGCAGGCGTTGGTCTGCCACTGCACCTGGAGATTGGCCACGTCGATGCGGACCAACCCCCAGCGGATGTGCGAGGCGTACAGGCCGCCGTAGGCGAAGCGGAACACCTCGCCGTTGGTGCGGTGCACCGAGTCGGACCAGTCCACGATGCGCGCGGAGCGCCCGTCAGGGCCAACATGGTAGACCCCGTCCTCCTTACAGAAGAAACCCACGAGTGGGCTGCCGGCCACGTTGGTGATGCGGGCGCTGCGGTCACCGACCGGGTAGTCGCCTCCTTCGCCAGCCCAGGCCGTGTCTTCCAGGATGTTGGCCATGGTGGTCGCCGTGTCACCGGTCGCGATGAAGCGGAAGGTGAACGGGGTGTCGTTCGAGATCAGGCGGTACGCCCCGACATCGTTGATCACCTGATAGGTCACCATCAGATGCTGGCGAAAGGCCGGGGCGATGGCGCTCGTTGACGAGACCCAGTCGTCCCCGTTCATCGAGGCGTACAGGTGACCTGGCCCGCCCGTCGCCAAACTGGTAGTCGAGGCGAGCAAGACCCCCTCGAAGACCAGCATGTCCTGGACAACCTCGCCAAAAGCAACAGTCTCGACGGGGACGGCCAGGGTGTAGGGGTAGGTGATCTTGTAGATGACCGCGCCAGCGGCAACCAACAGCGTGTCATTCCAGGGGAGCATTGCGCGGATCGATGTGGGGTTCACGCCTCCGAACGCGGCCAGTGGCGGCAGGTGGGTGATCTCCCCGGACGGTGTCCAGGCTCGCGAGAACCGTGTGCAGCCGTCAATCGCCAGCGGGTAGGTGTGCGGCACCAGCCGCTCGATGGCTCCGACCCCGCCGTCTAGACGGTCCAGGATGACCGGCTGCTCGAACCCACCAGGCGCGCGCATCTGCTCGGAGGGACCGAACCGCCCGCCCTGGGTCGCCGGCTTCCGGCCGTCGCGGTACAAGTTCAGGCCGATGCGACCGTCAAGCGTGAGGTCGTACCCGTCAAGCGCGACTCGTCTCACGGGAGCCAGAAGCCTCGACTGCCGTCCAGTGGCGGCCAGCTAGGACGGTTGGACATCCGACGGTAGACTTGACGCCCGTAGACCACGCGCGCCGCCGCCTGCATCGCGGCCTTGTCTGCCAGCGCCTCCCAGCGGGACGCCTCGCCAGCTGGAGCCACGTTGGCAACGGCGAGGCAGGCGTACCGCAGCGCCGCCGGGGCAACCTGCTCCACCGGCGTACGGGCCTGATCGAGATCATGCACCAGCCCGCTCACCGACTCGACCCACTGGCGGCCAGGGATCGGCTCGCACGTCGTGTCGAGCGTGCCGTCAGATCGGCGTGGGTAGGTCTGCGGGCAGATCCTGGTCGAATCGGGGCGGTAGCAGCCAATGAACCAGGACTGATCGGCGGCGTAGCCCGGATCCGAGAACGTGTCGGACTCGAAGTCGGTGGTAAATGCGGGCGGGATCGTCGTGGGATACGGGTCTTTCATCCGCTCCGACGAGTAGCCGACGATCTGCCCCGCCGAGGCGACCACGGTTGCCTCATGGTGCTGCGTGTGCCAGATGATCTCGTAGCGTAGGGCTGGCCCTTGCGGGACAACCCGCAGGTTTCCAGCGCCGACGACCGCTTTCAACGCGATCTCGATCTCGGCACCCGTGGCATCCCAGACCAGCGGGGTGGGGATCGGACTCCAGGCAGCCGAGGTCTCCGGGCGCAGCAGATAGGTGCCAGAGGTCGGCGGCTGAAAGACGGTCACGGATTGCCAGTCGGTCGGGGCGTAGAAGCCGGTGACCATGCTGCCCTCAAGCCAGGGCGCGATGTCCGAGAGGCGGATGACAGCGGAACGTTGCGCTGCCGCGAAGGGCGAGACGACCGGCACCAGATCGTGGTGGGTGATGTCTGCGAGCGCCAGATTGATGCACTCGTGCAGCCCCAGCAGTTCGTCCTCAGTCTCGAACGGGATGCGAGGACTGAGTAGGAAGCGGGTGCCTTTGGTCAGCGGGTTGGAGAAGTCGCGGTTGACCAGGCAGATGCCGACGCCACCACCGGCCAGCATCCGTCCAGCGGTCGCGCCCACCCCGATCCGCGTGGGCAGGTGGAAGGTCAGGCCGAGGGGGTCCGCCTCGACTTCGACATCGATCAAGTCCGCGTCGATCTTGGCGATCTCTTCCTGGACGGTCCGCGCTGACGTGTTGTGGGGCAACTCGCGCGTCTGACCGTAGCCATAGAACTGCAAGCGGTACGACCCCTCGGGGGGCGGCGCGAACGTCGAAGCGTAGCGAATGCGGTAGCCGCGCTGGATGGTGCGGCGCTGGTCGGACCACTTCGGGATCCAGACGTACTGCGACCCGTACGCCCCGGACAGTTTCTCGTCATCGAACAGGGCGGACGAGATCAACGAGCGGGCGGCGTCACGGTCGGCCAGGTCTGGGTCGAGGGTGACCGTTCCCCTGAAGACGCCGAGTACCCCGCCCTCCTCCTGGAGGACCGCGTCACGGTAGTCGGCAAGGGTCGGCATCTGCTCTCCTGGAGGGTCTGAGGTCGGCCGAGTGGACTGGGGAGGGGCGCGTGGCGTCCACCCGGCCGATCAGACGGTCAGTGTTAGAGGGGGACCGACGTTCGGTTGTCCAACGGCAGCCCGTCCCAGTTGTTTGGTCGTGCGTAATCTGGCTGTTGCTGCACCTGCATGGGCGACATCACGCCGGCCCCCTGCATGGCCGCGATGTCCACGCAATTGCCGTGGCCGTTTTTCGCCAGGTCGATCCCGTGTCCGAGGGTCAGGATCATCACCTGGCCCCGCTTCGACCGCAGTTCACGCCCATTGAGCCAGGTCTTGAACGTCGTCTGGCGCGGGTTGTACGGATCCTCCTTCGGGATGAAGGCGACCATCCGCTGCGGGCGTGGCTGCTGCTGCTCAGCGGGGGCGGGCTGCGACAGCGGCATCGTCATGCTGGGCGGGTACTGCCCCGGAGCCGCCGCCATCTCCGCCTGATCGATGGAGGGGTAGTGCACCGCCCCGTTCGCCGTTGGCTCCTTCGGCGCAAGGTTGGCCAGCCGTTCCTCAAACCGGGCGTAGAGCCGCTCATCGCGGTCAGCCATGATCGAGGAGAAGTGCGCCATCATCGCCGCCATCTCCGGGCTGAGACCCGTCGATGCGCCTTCAGCTGGCGTCGTGACCCGAGGCCGAGGCGCTGGCCGCTCGTCCTCCTGGTCGTCCTCCTGGTCATCGTCCTGGTCGTCTGGGGCGTCGTCGTCTGGCGAGCCGTGCAGTTCGTCCAGCGCTCCCTCGAACGCCAGGGTCTCTAGCGGCCCCAGGCTGGGGCCGGCGAGTTGCTCCTGGTCACCCAATGAAGGGTGACCAGGATCCTGCTCGCTGGTTGGCTTGGTGGGTTTGCTTGGCATGGCTTACTCGTTCGTGCGTGTGCGAGCCGGTGGGGCTGGCGGGGTCGATGCGGTCGTGGTCGGAGGCGGGGTGGTCGGAGTCTCCCGTCGAGCCTCCCGTCGGGTCTCCCGATGGACCTGCCGCGCCGCGCGCTCCTCGCCCACCGCTTCGAGCCTGGCCTTGGCCTGCTCCGCAGCTTGCTCTATCGCCGCACGGGCGACAGGGATGGCCGCCTGGATCTCCCCGATGCCGTTGGCGAGACGGTCGTTGAGGCGGTTGACCGCGTTCATGCGGGCCATGTCCATCCGCACCTCAAGGAAGCCGCCCTCACGCACGGCCGCGTCCAGCGCCGCCGCATCGTTGGGGTCAATCTCCGCGTCCTTCGCGGCGGACCCGGCCTCTCCCGCCATCGCGTCGAGTTCCTCAGCGATCAGGCGGGTGTCACGCGCGGTCACCTCGGGCGACCAGCTGCGCTCGCTCAGACCCACGGGCGCAGCGGAGGTGGCAGGCTCAGCCGGCCGGGCCTTCACCAGCGCGTCGTTGGCCGGGTAGACCATCGTCATCCCCTCGGGGAGCGCGGGCGTCTCCTCGGCCAGCGGCGGGGTCGGCGTCTCCTCGGCCGTCAGGTTGATGCGCGCATTGCCGGCGAAGGTGTTCTCACGCGACCGCTGCATGTTGGCGAGGACTTCTTCGTCAGCCTTGGTGTCAGTCTTGTTCTCAGCCATCGAAGTTACTCCTGGACACACGAGATGTGTGGGACGCTTTCGGGGGAGAGATGCAACTCTCTCCCCCACACGCGCCATCGTTAGGCCGACGCGGTCGTCACGACCTTCATCACCTGGACGGGATCGAACACGATGCCCGCGAACGCCACCTTGGCCGACACGAAGCCGACCTGACCAAGCGGGTCGGTCTTGTCGGGCGAGTTCACCGGCTGGCTGTAGATCGAGACGCCACGGTTGGTCGTGGGGTTGATCTTGCCGACGGCCATGCCGGCCAGATCGAGCATTCCGAATCCATTCGGCCCGTAGCAGTAGCTGTGGTAGGTCTTCTTGCCACCGGTATTGACGCCCGTCAGCAGTTCGTTCGCTTCCTTGAAGCGGACGCCCCAGCCCTTACCAACCTCACCGGTCAGCAGGTTCGGCCCACCGTTGTTGGCCGCGCCGCCGTTGTACTTGGCGATGTCGGTGAACAGCGGATCCGAGATGAGGTCGTACGACTGATACGGATCGATGATCCAGTGGTAGAAACCGTCTGGGAACCTGGCCGCATTCATGCGCTTCAAGGAACGCACGACCTTCTGCACCATGGCCGAGGTCAGTTTCGCGGCGTCGGGGACTTCCAGGTCGGTGTCAATCGCGCCGCCCGCGATGGCGGACGGGGTGGGCGTATAGAACGGCGTGGCGTACGCGATTGGAGCAGACGCATCGCCCCACCACGAATTCGTGGTCGCCTCCAACGCATACAGCATCACGCGATGCAGCTTTTGTCCCTCATACTCGCCCAGCGCTTCCGCCGCGTGAACGAGAATTCCGTCCACGGATGCGGTCTCTGCGAGGTCCGAGACCTTGATCCAGTCGCCGTACTGCTTGAGGCCGGCGTTGACCTCGGTGATCTCCAAGTCCTTGGAGGCCGGCGGCTCACCCTCGATCAGCGCCACCGGCTCGGTGACCCCGTCCACGGCCGGATCCCAGAGCGCGGAGACCTTGCGGAACGAGATCTGGCCGTTCGCCCCGAAGCCACCCGAGTTCTTCGGGATGGTGGTCATCTGCGCGTCCTCAAAGAGGACGAGATACGGAACGGCCCGCTTGGTCAAGGTCAAGATAAAGAACTTCTGCTGGGCGGCCGTACCCAGGAAGTTGTGGTACGTCCCACCAGCGGTGGGGCCACCGTCTGGCGTGATCAGCGACTGAATCCTGTTTACCACGGTCTTCCCTCATCCCATCCGCAGCGGTGCTGCGGGATCATCTGTCCAACCCGAGATCTCTCAGCGTGACCTCGCCGTTCCGAAGCTTGGTCAAGATGGCATCGGTCGGCATTGGCACCTGGGTGCCGGCTGCCAACCCACGGTCGTTCCCGAGTGCGCCACGCAGGCGATCCACGGTGGCGACTCGCCCGTTGGCGCGCCGTCCATTGGACGACGCCATCGAGTCACGACCGAAGCTGCCGTTGCGGACAGCCTGTTCGTCGCGGACACCACGGCGGTTGGAGGCCGACCGTCGCAGCCGCTCCATCTCCGCCTCGTTCCGCTTCCGTTCGAGCAGGATCCCTGTCCGAACGGCGTGCACCAGGGTTTCCGAACGGTCACCCTTGGCCACGATGGCAGGATCGAGACGGATCTTGTACTTCGCGAGTTCGGCCGCGACTTGCTTGTCACGGTCGGCCTGCTCGGAACGAATCGTCGCTAAGAGCGCGACACGGTAGGTACGGACGTACTTCTCGTTGTTCTGGTACCGCTCCAGCAGCGCCGCCGCCTGATTCCGTTGCTGGAGGGGCAGGCGGGTGTTCATCACCTGGCTCTGGAGGCGGTCCCGAATCTCCTGGGTACCGATGGCTTGTGACAGAAATTGCAGCGCTTGACCTTCAATCTGCTGCGATTGCTGCTGCTGGGCGCGCAGGGCTTCGTTCTCCCTGGTAACCCGCTCCACTTGCGCTCGGACCTGGCGGTCGATCTCCTGCCGCACCTCGCGAGGGAATCGACGGCGTCCCCGACGCTCCGTCCGTGAGTCGTCCCGCTCCTCATCGTCATTCGCTCGACGCCGACCTTCCGGCTCGACGGCGTCATCATCGTCGTCGGCCTCCTCAGCTTCGTCGTAGCGACGCCCGCCCGTGACTTGACGGTCATCCTCATCGGAATCGTCGTCAGCGTCATCGTCGGTAACCGCGCGTGAGGGTAGGAACCGCCCTCGGCTATCGCGTCCGGTGGCACCCTGACGACGGGTGTCCCCGTCGTCATCGCTGTCATCATCGGCCTCGTCCAGGATCACCTTGGCCGGGTCGTCTTCGGCGGCTGCACCGCGTCGTCGCAGGGGCGGCCGTGGCTGCTCGCGCTGCTCGCGTTCGAGCCAGCTGCCGTCAGCGGCGTCATCGCTCTCAGCGGCACGCCGTCGGCGCGGGCGATCTGGTGTGGCGCGAACGACATCAGACGGTGCGACCCCGGAGCCTTGCTCGGCAATCTCCTGGAACGTCTCATTCATCGCTGCGTCAAGCTGCGCCATCGGGTCGGACCCTGCACCGCTTCGGTTCTGCGCCACGGGGATACTCCTGGAACAACGAAAGGCCAGTCCACGCGAACGTGGAACTGGCCTCTCGGGCTGCTCTGTAGTTGTCGAGGGAGAGGGGAGTCCGCCACCGGGCTGGGAGGTCCGTGCCGACGGATGATCCCCTCGTGGTTAGACGCTAGGGCATCGGCCGATCCTGGGGCAACCGGCACACCGAACGCGGCTCCAGCGGGACGATTTTGCCGTCAGCAACCCCGAAGGCATGGTCGGTGTGGCAGTTGCGGCAGCGAATGACCAGCTGGGTTCCATCCGGACGGGCGACCGGTGTGTCGCAATCCAGCCCCGCACCCCGCGCTCGTTTCATGGCGCAGCGCAGGACGTTCCGACCATCAAGCCGCAGCGACGAGGCGCTCACTACCACTCCTCCCACTCGTCTTCCTCTTCCTCGTCGTCCTCGTCTTCCTCATCCCCGCCGTCGTCGTCATCCCCGCCGTCGTCGTCATCCCCGCCGTCGTCGCCGCCATCGTCATCGTCGTCGTCATCCTCGCCGTCATCCCCGCCCTCATCGTCCCCGTCATCGTCGTCATCATCTTCGTCGTCGTCGTACCAATCGCTCCAGTCGTCATCGTCATCGTCATCATCGTCATCATCATCGTCATCATCATCGTCATCATCATCGTCATCATCGTCGTCGTCGTCATCATCATCGTCATCATCATCGTCATCGTCGTCATAGTCGTAGTCATCAGACGCAAAGATCTCGGCTTCTGGTTCGTCCTTGTCCTCGTCCTCGTCGCCCGTGGCTCGTTCGACCAGTTCTTCTTCCGACAGCTGGCTCAGGTCTTCGTTGGCGGCGGGGTCATACCTCGGGTCGTATCCCTGGAACCCGGCGACCAACTGGCGCAGTTCCTCACTCGGTGAGTCGCTCTGGAGGTTCGCACCCTCGCCCTGGTCTTCAGGCTCCGGCGCTGGCTCTTCACCCTCCGGCACCGAGACATCAACCTGCTGCTGGGCGACCTCTCGCTGGTCAAGTTCGACGGCGGCGGCGTTCTCCAGATCCGCGTCAGTTGCGCCGTTCCAGAGCGTCACCTCAACGATTTCGCCCTCGATAGGAACCTCTGCGACACCCCGCTCGAAGTCTCGCTTGATCTCCGACTCATCTTGCTCAATCGGCTTGCCCTCGGTTTCGGCGCGCGCCAGGACATCCCAGAGCGACTGCCCAGGCTGCTGACGGACGGCGACCAGTTCGCCATCTCCCAGTTGGACCTGAGCGTACGTCTGTCCGTCGTCGCCGGGATACTCACCGAGGATCGTGCCGCTGGGTTTGACTGGCCGCAGCGGCGTCCCTGGGGCGGTTGGGGCGGCTGTCCAGCCAGGGTTGGTGGCCTGTTGCTGTTCTCGGTACCGCTGGGTCGCGCCTTCCCCGTACAGCATGTTCAGGTTGGGGGTGCGCCCCGCGTCCTTCTCCGCCTGGTACCAGCCCTTCCAGGCGTCTCGGTACTCCTGGGTCGGCGCATCCTCATTCGGATCGAGGGTTGCCTTGTCCGTCCCAGCGACCCCGGTCAGGATGTCGTGGTCACGCTGGGCGTACCAGGCGTTATTCGCCATGTCGTCCCAGGTGCGTTGGGGGGTGGTTTTCTCGTCCAGCACCCCGGTGTCGGTGAACCTGCTGCCCCCGACAACGCCGCCAGCGGTCAGCCCATCGTCGGTTGGCAGAAAGCCGCTGGTGTCCTCACCTGGCGCGATGCCAGGCTCCGTGGGTGGAGCAACGGACGGGACGATCTCGCCAGGAGTCGTCTCTGCTGGGGCGGCCACGACCACCTGGCTACCCGTTATCGGGATACCCAGACGTGTCATCTCGGCGCGCACGGCTGGTGACGTGGCGTACGGGTCGGTCCCGGCGACGAATTGAGGGATCCAGCCTTCCGTGAACTGGTCGGCCCGCTGACTGACCGGCGAGTTCGGATCGTTCAGCCCGCTCAACAGCCTGCTCATCGCCGCTCTATCGGCGTCGGTGCTGATCTTCAGATGCACGTTGCCCTGCGCATCCTGCACCAGCATCCGGTTATCGGCCAGGAGTTGGCGGTCCTCAGGCGACAGCTTGTCGATCTCGCCACGCTGGATCTGGTCCGCCCAGGTCAGGCGTCCGAGGTTCTTCAGCGTCTGCGCCGCCACCACCTCTTCGTGGTTGGACGGGTCGGCCGCTGGTCCACCCGGTTTTGCGATCAGGGTGCCAACCTGGCGAGACATCTGGCTGTACATCTCGTCGGTCATCGGGGTCTGCGGCTTGTCGATCTTCGCGACTTCGATCTTGGCCTGCGCCTGCGCCTGCTCCGGAGTCATCCCCGTCTTGATCAGCGCGTCAACCCACTGCGGTTCCGCCAGTCGGCGCGTCTCGGCCAGCAGCGTGATCTCGGTCGCCTTCCGGAGCAGCAGCGCCGCCCGTTGGTCCAGCTGCTTGCGATGGTTCAGCCGCGCCGCCTCAGCCGCCTGAGCGGCCGGCGTGAGCGCCCTGGGCTGTCCTGCCGCCGCAGCCCGTGCGGCAGCAGACCCGGCCGCCCCAGCCCCGGTCGGAGGACGTGCGCCGCCTGGAGGTGCGCCACCTGCGCCAGCGCCACCGCCGCCACTCGGCTTCTTGGCAGCGCCGCCGCCGCCGCCACCGCTCTTGCCGCCGCCGCTGGACTTGTCCTCGTTCATCTTGTCGAGCGCTTCGAGCCGCCGCTGGACATCGTCAGGGACGGCGTAGCCGATCTTCTTGGCGTACTCAGACTCGACCAGGTCTTCCCAGCCTTGCAGGGTGCGCTGCTCATCACCCGAGAGGGTCTGGTTGCCGCTCTGCTTGGCCAGGATCGCGCGGATCGCATCGTTCATCAGCGACTCGCGGATCTGGGTGCGAACCGCCCCGCGCAGGTCTAAGCCCGGGTCGCCGGTCCCACCACCAGGCGTCCCTGGTGTACCCGGTGCGCCTGGGGTGAACCTGATCTCCGGAAATTCCCCGAGATCCGGCGGGGCAAGGTTGAGCGGCGGCAGGCTCATCAGGCGTACTCCACGTACTCTTCGTACTCGTAGGAGGGTTCCTCGTAGGCGTAGGTGTCACCCTCACCCTCGTATTCGTCGTCGCCGCCCTCGCCGTACTCGTCGTACTCGTAGACCGGCTCCTCGGAGGCGTAGAGGTCATCCAGGCTGTAGTCGCTGCCCGCGTACTCGCCCTGGTCATAGCTGCCCTGATCGTACGCGCCCTCATCCCCGTACGCGACGATGCCCTGGTCGATCTCTGGCTCGATCATCTGGTCCGCCGACTGCGGCGCTGACAGGTCCGGTGTCCCGAGGATGATCACGGCCGCGTCGGATTCGGGTAGTACTTCCTCGCCAGGCAACGGCACGACCCGTCCAGGCTCCGGCGCGGTCGTCAGGTCGTCTACCAGGCTGCCGGTGCCTGACAGGTCTGGGCCGCCTGGCAGCGGTGCGCCCTCAAGCGTTCGCTCGTTCGGGGTCATCTCGCGGGGGACACCTGGATGATCGGTCGTCTGAATGTCGCGCGCCGCTGGCAGTGGTGCGCCAGGCAGCGTCCGCCCGGACGGTGTCATCTCACGGGGGACACCCGGGTGATCCGTCGTCTGGATGTCTCGTGAGGGGGCCGCGCCGTACGGACGGAGTTCCTCTGCGAACTCGGCTCCCCCTGGCACACCCAGCTGACCTGCGCGGACCGCGCCGATGTAGGACTCGCGGTAGTCGGCAAACGGGCTGTTGGCGTCCAGAATCGTGCGGTACAACGCTTTCGGATCCGCACGGTACGCCTCGCGCTCAGAGGGTCGCAGTGAGTTGGGGTCAGCCTTGAACTGCTCCTCCCACGCCTCAGCCGCCCGCTGCGCCAGCGTCCGCCAGCCACCGGTGTCGCCGCGCCAGCCACCCTGATCTCCTGGGCGGAACACGTCGCGGATCTCACCAGCGGCCTGCTCGGCTACCTTCTGGGTCGGCTTCCCACCAGCCCGTGCGATGGCGCGGGTGAATCGATTCGGGGCCAGCGGTTTACCCTCGGGATCGTCTGCGAACGGTGGCCGTGGGGGCGGTGGGGGCGCTGCTGGCTTCGGCGGCGACAGGTCCGGTGGTGGAGCCGGCTTGGTCGTCGGGGTACCCGGTCGGCCGCTCGGCCCCTCACCGGGATAGCTTGGCGCGAGCGGCTCACGGCGTGGAGGCGGCGCTTTCGGTGGCGCTTTCGGGGCAGCGGCTGCTCGTGCAGCGGCGTCCTTCTGCGCCTGACCCAACAGTGCATCTTCGGACCCCGGACTCGCCGCAGCAAGCTGCGCAGGCGTCAGTGGCGGGACTATGGGTGCCTGCTCTGGCGACGGTGGTGGAACTACCTCGGCAGGTGGCGTCAGCACGGACTGTGGTGTCAGCGCTGGCCCTGACTCGCCCCCGTAGATCGGATCCAGCGCTGCGCTCGATGGCGATGCCGTCCTTGCCGCCGTCGCCGGGTCGGGGCCGACCACCGTCATCGTGCTTCGGATGTACTCGGGGATCTCGTAGAACTCCTCGGGCGTCATGGTCATGCGCGTGCCGCTCTGGTCGATCACTTCGAGCGGGACACCCGGTGCGTACGGACCAGCGCCAGCGGCCGGCGGCCCCAGGTCTGGCGTGGCTTCCAGAGTTGGTGTCCCTGGGACGACCGTGGCCGACGCGGCGGCTCCCGTGATCTCCTCAAGCGGACCAGGGGTCGCGGTCGCGTCCGCCGCTGGAGGTGTCCCTGGAACGAGGTCCGGGTACATCGGCTCCTTCCGCTCTGCGCGGCGAACCTCTGACGCCATGACCGCGTTGGCCGCGTTGAGTTCGCGGCGCTCTTCCTCGTCCAGCCGCTCCCCTCGGGCCTGCTTGGCGATAGCCGCCTCAACCGCTGGCGAGTAGACCAGTTCCTTGATCTGAACCCAGCGCTCATTGTCGATGGTGGCTGGCTTGACATCGCGGATGGTGATCTGCCCACCACGGGATCCGGGACCGATTGGTCCTGGAGTATGGGTGGGCGTTGGTTCCTTCGTCGGCGTCGGGGTGCGCGTCGGCGTCGGGGTGCGCGTCGGCGTCGGTTCCTTGGTCGGGTACGGCGTCCTGGTCGGGGCTGGTGTGCGCGTCGGGGACGGCGTCCTCGTCGGCGTCGGCTCCTTGGTCGGGTACGGCGTGCGCGTCGGGTACGGCGTGCGTGTCGGGGTCGGGTTGAACCCAGGGACCAGGTCGTCATACCCCCCGCTAGGTGGTCGCGGCACCGACATCGCAGTTGCTCCTATCACCCCGTCTCTGAGGTCTATACCGTGCCTGGGTGGTTAGATGCTTCCGCCACACCTCACCGCCCGACTCCGGCGCGGTCGCGAGCCTTCTGGCGCTGCTCTTCAAGCTGTGCTGGCGACAGGGTAGGCGCAGCCGGCACTGGGGTAGCGCCCGGGCGGGGGGTGGCACCTGTCTTTGGGGTAGCCGCTGGCGCAGCGCCCGGACCTGGGGTTGGTGTTGGCGCTGCGCCACCGCCCTTGATGACATCCTCCTGGGCGTTCGACTCGAACATCCGCGTGTTATTGGAGTCGCTGATCAGCGGTGCCAGCCTGGCCTGAGTCTCCGGCGCATCCGAGATCTGCCGCGTCGTCGTGAAGTACACGTCCTTCATGGCGGCCTTCAGCTTGTCGCTCCACTCCGGACCCTGCTGCTGGGCGACGGGGGTCTCCGCGATCATCTTCTGGACGCGTGCGTCGGCCGCCTGGCCCACCTTGGCCGCGATCTCCTGCCGCATCGCCTGGGGCAGCTTGACCATCAACGCGCCCTGCGTGCCGGGCAGCTTGTAGTACATCTCGGAGGGCGGGGTCGGCGCGCCCACCCCCGCTTTGATCAGGGTGTCGAGCGTCTTATTGTTCATCTCTTCCTGGACCGCCCGGAACGGCAGCCACGCGAACGCGCCCGCGTACTCGTTCGCCAACGGCCGTCCGAGCGCGTCCACCTTCACCGCGAACCCCTGCCGCCGCCCGGTCGGGCTGCCCAGCGGGTCGTCCAGCATCGAGGGGATGGCGTTCGTGTTCAACACTGGCGGCCCGATGGTATTTGGGATGCGGTACGCCAGACCTTCCGAGATGTTGCCGAACTCGGTGCTGCGCGCGTAGGGATCCTGGCTCTGGGCAATCGTGTTGACCAGCTGACTGTTGGGCAGGAACGACGAGACGATGCTCCACGAGATCCAGCCACCGATCTTTGCCTGGGTCGCGCGCTCCCGCTTGGTCCGCTCGCTGGGGGTCTCGCCTGGGTGGGATCCCCAGGCCGACTTCGTGGTCTCGATGACCTCCAGCAGGTCCACGGCCCCTTGCAGGTAACTCAAGTCCGCCGCCACCCCAAAGAATCGGCGGGTTCCGGACCGGAAGACATCGGCGTCCCCTCGGACCGCGAACTGGAGGAGTTCCCCCAGCTTGCCAAGTGTCCCGGTCGCCCGCTTCTTGTCGGCCGCCAGCCCATACATATAGGTCTCACCGACCGCCGCCGCCGACGCCAGCATGTAGCCCAGTGGTCCCCAGTTCTGGTAGTTGACCCAGTAGGACTTGCCGTTGAACCAGTCAACCCGGATGCTGTACCGCCGCCAACCCTTGGCCTCCATCGTGGCGCGCAGCTGCACGTCGGCAAAGTCTGGCCGCTCCGGATCGAGCAACACAATGGGATCGTCAGGTGGCCCAATCCCGCTGAGCGCACCCTGGAACACCAGCCCGAGGAAGTGGAAGAAGAGGCCCGTGCCGATGGCGTTGGCGAGTATCCGTCGGTCCAGGTCGGCCACGCCCGGCCCCACCTGCGCCCCCTTCCACGCCTGCTGGTACGGTCCACCCAGCAGGCCACCGCTGCTGAACGGGCCACGACGGAAGCCGCCCAGGTTGCCGGTCTTCGCCAGGAACCGCTCGCCACGCTCCGTCTTCATCAGCCCGCGATAGATCCCGCCCCGAATCACGTCACCCAGGGTGGCCATCGCCCCGATGGGGGAGAGGTCAATCGCCCAGTGCTGGATGTGGTAGAGCGCCCGCAGGAACATCAGGACGAACTGCCCGAGTGGGTGGCGCTGGAGCGGCTCCATCATCCGCCCCAGCTGCCCCATCGGTCCCTGGAAGGTGGTGCGCTCGGCCTCTCGCTTGCTGTTCGCCAGCATCTGCTCGTAGGTGTTCTGGGCCGCCGCCTTCTCTTCACGGGTCTTCGCCTGCGGGTTGATGTTGCCCGCCAGGATCTCCGCGACACGGGCGTGCCACGCCTTCGAGCCGACCTTGTGGTTCCCCTCACGGTAGGCCATGATGGCAGCCTGCCGGGTCTGCTCCATCCCAAACGCCAGTTCCTTGATCCCCACGTCGGCAATCGACTTCAGCCGCCCTGCCGCCTCAGCGAAGGTGATCGCCGCGACCCGACTGGTCTGGAGGGCCAGCATCCTCGGCTCGTACCAGTGAACACCTTCGTCCTGAGCCATCTCGATCCGTCGCCCGAACCGCCCGCTGATCGTGCGCGGGGTACCCGTCACCTCGGATTCGAGATCCGAGACGCCCGTCATCAGCGTCCGTCCGATGCGGGCCATCATCAGCGGGACCGCCCGCGCGAGCGCCGCGTACTCGGCAGCGTTGATGGCGGCCCAGGCAACCGGGTTGACCACCCCCTCGGAGGCAGTCAGCAGGAACGGGTCAGCCATCATCTTGCCGAACAGCATCCCCGAGTTGGTGACGTAGTCCACCAGGATGCCTCTCGGCCCGAGCAGCACGTTGTTGTAGCGCATCGCCAGCAAGAACTCGACGGGAGAGACCGACAGGTCAGCGTCGGCCAGCGCCGCACCCGCGTTCGACGGATTGGTGGTTGGCGAATTGATCGCCCCCGCCACGGCCGCACCCAGCTTCCGCGCCTTCTGCGCCTCGTCACTCGGACGGGTCGGGCCGATCCCGAACTTCCGGCTACTCGACCCGCCAGCCAGTTTCGCCGTCCGCTGAATCGCCGCCTGCTGGGCCTGCTTCTCGCCCTCGGTATCCCCAGCCGAGCGGGCCACGTTCTGCGCCTGCAGGAAGTCTTCAAGCGTCTGGCCTTCACCCTGCGTGATCGGAGACGACTGCCAGACCTCGGCCAGCACCGGCCATTGCGCGCGCGGGAGGGCCGCGAGGCCACGCAACGCGGTGTACCGACGGGACTCCTCCACGACCTTGGCGGCACCGTACGGCGAGAGGTTGCCTTCCGTCGTCTGCTCCGTCGCCCGCTTCAGCCGCGCCCACTGCAGCAGGATGGCGGCGGCCAACACCTTCTGCTCCTGGGCGTTGAGCAGCCCCTTTTGCCCCCCGTTCGCCACCAGGTCGAGTACGTCATCGATCTCGCTCTTAGTCCCGGGTAGCTGCCCTGGGTCGGCCCAGTCACCCAGCTGGAGCATTCCCTGCGCCCACTCTGGGAATTGATCCAGGTTCATGTCGTCGGGATAGACCGGCCCCAGCAGAGACATGTCTGGCACGGCTGCGCCTGGCAGGGCTGGTCCCAGCATGGGGTCCGGGGTCGGCATATCCTCGGGGCGCACGGGCGGCTCGGGGGTCGGCAGGATCAGGCCGATCTGCTCAGGCCCGTCGGTGCGCGGCAGGGCGTTGGGGTCATCGATCTCCATGCCGGCGGAGTAGGCTTCGATGGCGTCGATGATCTCCTGGTCCAGCACGTCGGGCGAGTCCATCTCGTCCCAGAGCGGCAGCATCCCCTCAGGCTCAGGACGACCGCTGGCCATGAACATCGGCTGGCCCTCTTCCAGGGCAGACCGCAGCATCAGCGGCGGTAGGTCCATGGCGTGGACTTCGGCGGGCTGACCGGCCACCATATCCCACCAGTGGTCTTCCAGGTACGCCTCGGCCTGATCCTCTCGGTCGAACTGCTCGATCTCTTTATCGTCGCTGTCGTGAACCGAATACCAACCGCCACGATCCTGGATGTACGGATCCTGGCCCTCGGGGGCGGGCAGGATGGTCGTCGTGACCTTGACGCCCCAGGTCTTACCGATGTCCTCCGCGACACCAGGCAGGATCTGGTCGTAGAAGTCGCGCATCGGCTTGCCGCCGGTCTCCAGTTGCAGCCCATGCAGACGACGCAGTGTCCCTTCGGGCGGCTGGGCCAGCAGCCGTGCGGCTACCTCCTCACCCAGGTACTTGGGGAGGTCTTCCTCGCGGACGCCGGTCTGGCTGATGACTTCCTCTCCATCGTGGTTCCAGGCGCGGAAGTCGGACCCACTGTACGCGACGGCGCTGATGTGCTTGGTGAGGCTGCTGCGCTTGTTCTGCTGGTCACCCGTCGTCCAGGCGATCCGCTCGAACCCGTTCTCGGCCGCCCATCGGATCATCCGCCGCATGGCCAGCCCGGTCCAGGCTGGGGTGGCCTTCCACGGGGCGTCAGGGACGGCACCAATCCCTTTCTCCATGTTTCCCAGCGTAGCCAGGCGGACGTTGGCATCAACACCTTCGCGGTGGAGTGCATCGCGGCGCGCGCGTGCATCGCGCGGCAGTGCATTCGCCGCCGCCGCGCTCCAGAGCGGGATATCCGCCAGGTACTGCTCATTGATCTGGCGCTGCTCCGCCTGGATCGCCTTCAGGCGCTCTCGCAACGCCTCGCGCTCCGACGCCTCTGCTGCTGTCAGGGCGCGCGGTGCACCGGCGTAGCCCCCCTTGCGGCCGGTCTGGTGCCAGTCGCTCTGGACTTCCTCAATGAACAGCACCCGCTTGCCGTCAGCGTCGATACGTTCATTGAAGCGGACCCAGACTACGACGTTCGGATCCTCCCAGTGGCTGCTTCTGAAGGCGTCGTACGGCAACCCGATGTCGCCGTACAGCTTGAAACGGGTCCAGCGCTTGGCTAGATCCTCGGTGCCGCCGGCCTCCTTGATCCGGTCTTCCGTCGTGTTGGTCGGCAGGCCGAGTGCTGCGACCTCGGCCTCCAGGGCGGCAACGGCGCGATCATTGGCGTCTGCTACGGCTGACTGCGGCAACGTCAGCAGCAATTCGCGTTGGTTCTCGCCGCCTGGCGTGAGGAGGTCATAGTCGGGGCCAGCCCAGCGCGCGTCCCTCCCTTCGTACAACACCTCCTCGATCTGCACCTGGTTGTCCTGAAGGTAGTCGGACACCTCCACGCGAGTCAGCTGCTCGCCCGTGTGCTGGGTCAGCCACTGCCGCAGCCCCGTCCAGGTCAGTTCGTCTGGCTTGGCACCGGCCTCGACCAGGATCGCCAGCGCCTGCTGACCAGGGGTCATAGCGGGCGTCACCTCGCCAGGCAGGGTGCGCTCCGGCTGGACCCAGTCGCCGTTAGGCGCGACCACGGTCGTTACCGTGCCGTCACGGTTCGGTCTCGGGGTCTCGCCTGGGCGGATCGTGTTGGCGCGGCGGACGACGCGCTCCGGCACGGTCCTGTCGGGGGTGCGAACCTCATCGACGCCCGTCATGATCTCGGGCAAGTTGCCCGTGTGACGGAGCAGCGGCGAGAAGAACGGCTCGGCCAGTTTCGGTGGCCCTGTGGCCGCCATCGCTGACGGTCCCAGCCGCTCACCGTAGGCTGGCCCAGCAAGGACGGACCAGGCCGCCTCGGCCTCGTACAGCGCCGTCATCCGCTCATTGGTCCCGAGCAGATCGAGCGCCCGCTCGCGCTCGACTTCCGCCTGGGCTGGCGTCAGCCCGATGGAGTCGAGCCGCTCAGCATCGTTCGCGGCGAGACCAATGACCGCGCTGGTATAGAACTGCGCAAATCCGTCGATAACCCGCTGGTCGCGCTCGTCTACCCCGAAGCTGAACAGTTCGTCTTCGGAGAGCGCGTCGGCTAGGTTGTCTCGGAGGGTGGCGGCGGACTCGGCGGCTGCGGCCTGGAGGGTGGGGGACTGCTGGATGACGGCAGCGTGGTAGGCGCTGGCAGACCCGCCGAACGGGCGGTCGGACGCCATCGCGGACGGCCCTGCCTGTTGGTACTCGGGGCGCAGGAACGGCGGTCGCCCCGGGATCGGACTCGCCGCCTCTTGCAAGTCAGCGATTTCAGAGATCACCCAGGAGCCGGTGGCTTCACTCACACCGATAATTGAGTCATAACCTTGTCGGCGCAACTCGGCCCCAGCAATCTCTTCGGCCAGGGCGTCATAGATGAAGGGTGACCGTTGCGCGGGCGACAACCTGGACGCGATGCCCAGCAGCGTGTCCGTATACCCGTCGTCCAGGCCGTACCGCTGCGCGAGAGCGGCGGTCGCTTGCTGGAGTTCAGGCGTTACCTCGTATCCGCTCGCATTGAACGGGTCAAGAACAGCACGAAGATCAGCATCAACGACAGTCCCGTTTCCGTCAGGAGCGGCTGGGAACAGATCCCACAGGGCTTGCGCTGCGACGTACTGCTCCGTCTCCACGACATATGGCCGTCGCAGCAGCTTCGGGACATCAATCAGGACGCCGCCACCAGCAGCCTGCAACCCTGCAACCGAAGGATCGTAGGTGTAGTACTCTCGTGCGTCCTCAGCGCTCAACAGGTAGTGCAGGGGACGCAGGGCGGGTTGCCCACCTTGCTCTTCTGTCTGCATACGGGCGGCGTGTTCGACGCGGATTCCGTTTGGTGTGCGGTGAACCCCTGCCGTCCCGCGTATCGCCGCATCAAGACGTGAGTCGTCAGGAAGGGCCGACGCCATCGCGGACGGACCTAGCGGCGCAGCACCACCACGACGAACATCGGTGGCCAAGCGGCCTCTATCCTGTGGCATGTCGTACTGCGTAGCCGACGGGTCCACCCCTGGCTGCTCAAACACCACCTCATCGACGTAGCGTGCTTCCGCCAATACGAGATCTTGCTGGGATCGCGTGGGCGGGTGCGCAACCGATGCACGAAGCGACCCTGACGGATATCCCAGGCTCCACCGCATCGCACCGGTGCGCTCCAGGAAGTCGTCAACGTACGACGTGTAGTTCAGTCGCTCGCCCGCGCTCCTGGGGCGGCGCTCGACGCGGTCATCGCCCTCGCCGTCGTAGGCCCGCAGGATCTGGTCGTGGTCGATACGACGACCGGCGCGACCAGGCAGGCTAGCGTTGAGCATCCGCCCGTCAGGCAGGACGTAGAACGCCTCGGCTGGATCTTCGGTCAGCCCGAACTCAGCAACGGCCCGCTCAACCAACTCCGGGTCGGCTGGCTGGGACGCCATGGCCGACGGGCCAGCTAGCTGCGGGGTATCCCGATCACCGAGCGCGTCTGCGGATCCTGTTCCTGACGTGTTTGTTCCGAGTTGGCCTGTCCCCGTGCCAACTCCTCCGGGGACAGCCGTCGCGACAGCACTTCCCGCAACTCCAGCCTCAAACTCTCCCGGTCCGCGTCGGATAATGGCATCGTAATCTCCTGGCCCAAATGTTACCAGATCTGCCAAGGCGTGCGATGGCGTGACATCCACACCGCGCCCAGACAGCGTCTCAACGATCTGATCGATCCGCTCACGCCCCTCGGCGTAGCGGGTGTCGCGGGCCGCCACAAAGACCTCGACCCCGCCCTCAACCGGTCGCGTCTCGACGTGCCAGCCCGTCTCCTCGAACGCATCCGCCACCAGGTCAGCCGCTGACGGATCACCCAGTGTCAAGCTGGCAGTCGCGGTGTTGCCTTCTGGGGAGAAGTGGATGACCGCCACCTCATCCAGGTTCTGCAGCCTGCCAAACTGGGCCGCTTCGTACTCGACCTTCTGGCGGGTCTCGGTGACCGGTCCCTCGGTCGCACGGCTGGGACCGGCCTCTGGGTACACCTCAGGGACGTTGGTCGCCCAGGGCGGCAGCAGGAACGCCTTCTGGTCCGCGAACGGTCGGTCAGGCAGCGGCATCGGGGCGTTCGCTGGCAGGTAGTTGGTCCAGCTGTTCTGGCCGCGCAGTTCGGTGGAGGCGGCCCGCATCGCCAGCGGCGTGAACATCTTCATGTGTTCAAGCCACGCGTTCAGTTCGCCCTGTGGACCGAACTCGTTGCCCAGGCTGGCGTGGCCGAAGTAGTCGTGGACCGCGCGGAACTTCCAGTTGTCGGACTGGTCGTACGGGATGCCTGGCGGCGACATCAGCGGGTGATCGAGCGCGTCCGCGAACACGTACAGGCGGTTGTTCTCGCCCAGATCACGGACCATGTCGCGGCTGGAGGCGTACCCGTTGAAGTCGGCCCCGTCGCCAGCCGGCCCCTCCAGGTAGTACGGGACGAACGTCACGCCCTTATCGACCAGGAACCGGTACTGGTCGTTGACCTCGTCGTTCAGGGCGTCGTACGCAGCCCGAACCTGGGGGTCGTCCGGGCTATCGGGCGCGGTGTCGTAGAACTCCGCGATCCGCTGACCCAGGTCGGGGTCCGGCCGACCGTACGCCGTCAGCGGGATCGACGGACGGATGCCCGCCAGCTGCACGTACTCGGCGGCGTCGTCGCGAATGCGGGCAACGCCACGCTCGACGGCGCGCGCCTGCGCACGGATCAGGGCGGGGTGTGACGGCCCCTGGGCCGCCATGGCGGACGGCCCCATCTCTGACGGCTGGAAGTCCGGGTGCAGCGTTACATCGCCAGACTCGGTCGGGTAGGTGATCGCCCTGACATCGAACAACTCGCCCAGTTGTGCCGCGTTGCCGTAGCTACCCGAGTAGGCGACCGCCCCGTCGTAGCCGTTCCGTCGCAGCACGTACGCCGTCACCAGTTCCGAGGCGGCGAAGCGCGACTGGTTACCACGGTTGGCGTTGTAGGCGATGTTCTCGGCCCTCTCGTAGGCGCTCCCGTCGTCCACTCCCCACTTCTCTAGGACCGGGGCCAGGGACTCGGATCGCTGGTCTGGATCCGTGCCGCCTTCAATCAGGGCGAGGTCGATCTCCGTCAGAAGCCGGTCGTACGGACGGCCGCCAGCGGCGCGCTCCTGCCACTGGAGCGTCCGCAGTCGCTCGTAGAAGCCCTCCGACTGCGTGTACCCGTCAGCGCGGTTATGCTGCGCGGCATCCGCTTCGGCGGTCGCCTGGTGAGCGTCCAGGGCCGCCTTGGCCGCCCGTTGCTCACGCCGCGCCTCGGTCTGCCAGTCGCCATGCTCGTCCGCGTACATGCGGTTGAAGGCATTTCCGGCCAGCGCGCCACCCTGACCGGCTTTGACGACCAGCGGGCGCTTGAACAGGGTCCGCCCAGCCACCCGCTGGGTGCCGCCGTGGTACCGCCCTACCGTCCCCGGCTGGACCTTGTAGGTGCGATCACGGGATGGCACACCCGCTGCCATCGTGAAGACGCCCGAGCGGACCGACTCTGCGGCCTCCTGCTCTGGCACCTGATAGCGGATGAAGTCCACCGCCAACCCGTCGTCGGTCAAGGCCGCGCCGGGTGTGTTGGCAACCGCCTCACGGAAGGACGGATCCTCGGGGATGGTGACCGGGCCAGCGAGGGTGCGGGCAATCGGCTCCGCCACCATCGCTGACGGGCCGGCTAGAAGTTCTTCCCGCCCAGATAGATCGTCGCTCGGTACCCTTCCTTGTCCCGCCTCGCGGTCGCCTCCTCGATCTCCTGGAGGTACGCCGCCTCTTCTTCGGGCGTCAGGTCGGGTTCGTCGCGCCATCCGCTGAAGTCGAACAGGCGTTGGTCCTTCGTAGGCAATTGCTCCGGCTGGTCCTCCACGGACGACCTCTCTTGCTTCTGCACGGTCCATGAACTCCAGTTCAGCCCGTACGGTCTCAGATCTCTCAGGAGTATAGCCTCTTCTGCTAAGACCTCGCATGACGTTCGATACTTGCTTGCGCAGCGCGATCCCGTTACCGCCGTACGCCTTGACCGCGCCGGCCAGCACCTGCACGTCGAAGACCTCGCCACCCTTGCCGGCTCGCTCGATCTCGCGGTCGTCCCGCGCACCTCGCTTGCCGGTGGTCGGGTCTTTCACCCCCGGGTAGCCCTTGGCCGTCCGCGCTTTGGCGGTGATGGTCCAGCCGTCCCCGAACACGTCTGACAGTTCGGCGGTGAACGCGGTCAAGTGTTCGCGGGTCATGCCCGTAACGGTCAGGCCGCCCCAGTGATCCTGCTTGACGGATCCTGGTCCCTCGTAGACCAGCATCACCGCCTTCTCTTCGGGCAGCGCCTGGAGCATGGCGGCAGAGAACCAGCGAACCGACGCCTTCGGACCGGTCACCTGGAGGTTGAAGTTGCGGTCCAGGTAGTACGTCCCGTCCTTCTGCTGCTTCCAGCCGCCGAGGCCAATTCCGATCTTGTCTACGATCTCCAGGCCGGCGTCGTCCAGCAGGTTGAACAGCTGCGGGAACGCCGTCTTGATCGCTCCGACCCCGGCCGTGCCAGCTTCCAGCGCCTGGATGATCGCCTCGTGACCCTCGGCGTCCTGGTCAACCTCCGCTGGGCGGAACGCCAACCCGATCCTCGCGGTCGTGTCCTCCGGCTTGGCGTAGCTGACCAGCCGCCGCTGCTCGGCCAGGCTGGTCTCCTCCAGGACATCCGCCAGCGGGACGCCCTCCTCGGCCGCTCGAGCCTCGGCGTTCTGCAGGTAGGCGTTGACCCGCTGGTACACCCCGATCAGGGCCGTGTAGGTGGTCTTCTCGCCGGTCAGGTACTCCCACGGCAGCCACTGGTGGCCGTACAGATACTTGCTGTCGGACCCGATGGAAGCCAGCTTGGCCGAGAGGTACTCGTACTCCTCGACGGTCGGGATCACCAGCTTCGGGGAGAGGCCGAACACGTCACGCAGCATCCGTGTGTCGAGCGTGGCGTAGTCTGGGAACGCGGTCATACTGGCGGCGAACCGCGACTTGACCGGCCCGATCCCAGCGGCGTGGGCGTCGATCAAGCGATTGATGATCGCCTGCCGCATCTCCTCGCCACCTGGCTCCATCCCCGCGTACGGCGAGTCCGGATCAGCGACCCCCTCAACAGCCTGCGCCGCCTGCACCAACTCGTTCCAGCGAACAGGCTCAGAGCGACTCCAGGGTGTGCCGGCCTTCTGGATCTCGGCCACCCCAGTCTCGGGGTTGACGCGCGTCCTGGAGGCTCCCAGGATCTTCTGGGGATCCTCGCCCCGCCCATGAACAGCCGGCATGATCGGCTTGCCCTGCGGGTACGCACTGCTGCGGGTCTCATCCCGCCCCAGGATCGGCTCGTTGTCAGGACCACGCGCGCCGATCCGCTGATAGAGCAGGTTGACCCCCGCCTCGATAGCAGCGCTCCGCTCCTCCTCGGTGCGGAAGCTGTCCGGGCGCGCGATGCCGACCAGCATCTTCATCATGACCGGGTCGGTGGTGTCGCCCGCCAACATCGCCCAGAGGATTTCGGGCCGCATCAGCTGGCCCTTCTCCTGCGGCGACGGCGGCCCCTGCGGGTAGATGTCGGGCAGCGTCCGCATCACCAGTTCGTAGGCGCGCTCCCGTCCCATGGTGGCGGACAGGGCGTTCAGGGTCTTGACGTACGACCGCCCGGAGCGCTTGACCGATCCCAGCGCTAGCAGCGACCCCAGCACGCCAACCTCGGGCTTGGTGGTGCCGTCCACGATCCCCGAGCGGAACGACGCCAGGTAGTCGAGGAACGCCTCCATTTCGAGGTTCTGCATCCCCGGCGGTAGGCGCAGGTTCGGCATGACCTGTCGCCAGACCGCCCACCGATCCGCCGTCGCTTGGGCCGTCAACTCCTTGCGGCTCGGCTTGACTACGTCGCTGGCCTCGGCGTCCTCCGACGCCGCCGCCGCCGCTGCCATGCCCGGCGGGATGAAGCCGTTATCGAGGATGACCCAGCCAGCCTGCTCGTAGATCTCGCGGTTCGGCAGGTCTTCGTAGGCGATCCGCGACAGTTCGCCCGGACCAGCCCAGCCACCCGTGCCGGGGACAGGATCCCCGTTCTCGTCCAGGCGCGGCGGCGGCGCGACCTTGGAGGCCATCGCCTCGCGGGCGGTCGGGGTGACCATCTCGTCGGGGTAGAGGCCGTGCGGGAAGTCGGGGTTCGGCGGACGCTCCGCTGCCATCGCGGACGGCGCTTGGAGTTGGCCCCCTTGCTGCTGCCTCTGGAGTTTCTTCTGGCGCACCTGTTCGCGCAGCCGCTTCATCAGGTCAGGGTTCGCATCAACCAATGCACGCGTCTCATCCACAATGGCCTGCAGCGCTGTTCCACGACGGACATGATTCAGCGGGAACCCCTCAATCGTCTGGCGCATAGCCGTCAGACGACGGTACTGCTCAAAGAACTCGCCATAGGTGAGACGTTCTGTTGGCGGCGGCGCTGGGACGCCCCCCTCGGTCGAGGAGACGCCGCCGGTGTAGTACAGCTGGCCGTTGCGAACCTCGTACCCCTCGCGGACCTTGCCCTGGTACACCAGCTGATTGCCCTCGACGGCGTACCCCGTATCGTGCAGCCCGTCGCGGTTGCGATACATCAGCCGCCCGTCCCGGACGGAGTACCCCTTGAGGTGCGGCCGTATGGGGTGCGCGTGCACCACCGCGTCCGCCTCTGCGAGCAACGCTTGGACGCGGTCTGAGTTGACCTCCGGATCGTTCTTGAGGCGGTGGGATTCGAGGAGCGCCTCCATCACCGGCGTCGGCAGGTTCTGGAACATGCCCGGTTCAAGCTGCGCGATCCCCTGGTTGTCTGTACCAGGGTTGGTCCACTCGATGAAGCTGGCACCCTCGGTGACCACCGGGTACGCTCGCTTGAAGCGACCGCCGTACTCGTCGCCCTGATCGGCCCAGGTGATGACCCCGTCATATCCACGGGCGCGTCCCTCATAGCCCAGCATCGAGGTGATGATCAGGTCGGCCAGCCCGCCTGCGTCGAAGCCCCACTTGCCATTAGAAGCCGCGAGCAGCAGCGGAGCCTGGGTCGGATCCCCGTACCCCATCTGCGTCATCAGCGAGGTCACGCTTTCGACCGTCGGCGTCGAGGTCGCGGCGTCCTGGAACATCGGGATGATCACGGCGTTGGTGTAGTCGCGTGACTCACCCACGATGTCGAGCAACTGGTTGATGTGATCGGAGAGCAGCACCCCGCCGTGGTACACCAGCGGGTTCCGCATCACATGCTCACCAAAGATCTTGGACCCCTTACCCTTCTCCTTGGTGGTAATCCCGACATCGTTCTTTGCCAGCCCGCCGCCGTAGCCCGGGTCATAGCCCACCCAAAGGGTGTAGTAGACGATCTGGCGTGGAGCGCGACGGTCGGTGTCCACCTTGTTCGCCTGACGGTACACGTCAGGGAAGACCATCCCGACCCCTGGAACGAAGTACGGCGGATTCTGGGTATGTTCGTTGTCCATCTTCCAGGAGTTCGCCGCCGCCTTCATGAATCCCTCTGGGTACGAGGCGAGCGGGCGGACCTTGATCGGGAGCGAGGCCGCGACTTCCTGGCTGACCATCGCTGAGGGTCCAGCCAGCGGACGGCCATCCGCACCCATCGCCGCGATCTGGTCTGGGCGAGCAAACATCCCCGTGATGCTCTGCGCCGCCGCGACTCCCGCATCGATGGGAATCCGCGCTTGCCTGGCCTGCCTCAGGGCTGCATCCTGACGGACAGCCTGGTTCTGGGCCTGCTTCCAGCTTTGCTGCGGCGTCGGGGTTCGCCCTGGCGTGACCACACCGCCCCGCCGCCCGCGCGGCAGCCTGGGCAGGTTGGCTCCCCTTACTCCGGCGGCAGCGGTCCCAGCGGCCGGAGATCCTGGGGCAGGCGGGGGTCCAAGATCGGGGACGCCGGCGATGGGTCGTCCGTCGGTGCTGGGCGGGCCGAGATCAGGGACGCCAGCAGTGCGTTGTCCGGGAGTTGTTGCTGCGCCGCCTGCAACGCCTGCTCCGGATCCATTCCGGCCTGCTCCGCCGACCGCAGGTAGAACTGCGCTTTCTCCTGGTTGCCCTCCTCGGCTGAGCGCACCAGCATCGACACCAGCACCTCCTGCATCGCCTCGGTTTCCAGTCTGTTGCTGTTCGAGTGCGGCAACAAGGTTGTTCCCCTCCCTCTGCCACGTCGGATTCTCGGATGACGCCTGTAAGAGGCGGCCATAGGTCCGCAGGGTGGTGTCCAGTGCGCCCGATGCGTGCCACTGCTGGACGAGCGGTAGGACTTGCTGGTAGTGAGCGACCATCGTGTTCATGAACCCGGCGGTTAGGTTCCCGTGGATCGCACTGTGGTCCTTGACCAGATCGTGCGGTGACTCGTGCGCCGCCTGCTCCACGATCACCCGCGCCACGTAACTCGGGAACAACCGACTGCGGCGCAAGTCCCAGATCGTGTCGCCCTTCGCCTCCGCCACCGCCTGTAGCGTGGTCGTCTGCCCGTTCGGGAGTTGGACCGGCCGCTTCGCCAGCCGATACAGCGCCGACATAAGGATCTGGCCCGAGTTGACGTGGTACTGACCAGGGGCGCTGGTGCCAGTCCTGGGGTCGTATGCGCCACGATTGTCGTTGTAGGCGTTGACGCCTGGGGCGACGGACCCCACCATCTGCCGTTCGCCGCCAGGTGGCAACACCCCGGCCTCGCGGGCAAACTGGTCGCCGTACGCCATCGCGCCCGCCGACATCGCCAGGATGCCGGCGTTGACGGGGTCGTCACGCATCGCCGTGACCAGATCACCCGGCAGATGCGCACCAGCCAGGAAGGGAACGTTCGTCCCCGCAGCCACACCGACATCGACCCACTTCTCTGGCGGGATCACATCCTCGTGCGCAGGTGGGGGTGGGATTGGCTCACCGCGCGCCTGCGCCGCCTCAACCTGCCGCTGGTACGCGGCAGCCCGTCGCGCCTCGTAGCCCGCCTGGTTCTCAGGCATGTGGTACGCCCGTGGGGCCACACCCGCCTGACCGGTGGCGGATGGCGCTGCATTCGCGCGGTCAAGCGCTCCCTGGATGTGCGCGCGGTACGACTCGCCTAACTGCTGAGAGGTCTCATCACTGAACAGCCCGCGCGCGGCCAGGGTGGCGGTCGCGGCCTGGAAGCGATTCGACGCCAACTCGACATCGGCAGGCGTCCCACCGACCGCGCCCGTGGCTGGGTTGGGCGCAGCCCAGGCGGCGGCGGTCACCGGCTGCTCGCCGTTGTACTCGCGCGCCAGGTAGGTACCCTGCGGCGTCAGGTTCAAGGTGAACGTGCGCACCCCTGGCTGCCCGCCTGGCTCGGCGGGCAAGACCTGCCGCACGATGAACTGGCTAGAGTCCGCCTTCGACGGCTGCATCTGCAGACCGTGATCGGCCAGGATGTCGAACGGGGCCGGGGCGTCCGCGAGCGGCACGAAGTCTGGAAGCTGCGCGGCTCTCGCCCCCTGCTCCCAGTTCCGTGTCCCAAGCTGGAAGCCTGGGTCACCAGCGGTTGCCACAAACGCCTCGTAGGCCGCTTGCTGACGACGCTCAGCCAGGGCAGCGCCACCAGCCTGAACGGCGTTGCTGGCGAGAGACAGGCCACCACCAGAAGCACCACCGACCAACCCGGCCTCAACGACGTTCTTGAGCGCTTCCAGCAGACCCGGCTTCTCCTGTTGGAGCGCCTGGGTCACTCCCTCCTGGCCGATCTGTGAGAGCATCTCCTCGGCAGCCTCGGTACCCATTTCACGACCCAGGTCGCCAACCAGATGGACACCTCGTCGGCGGGCAGCCTGGATGACATTCTCGGCCACCGCGTGGTTCAACCCACGGCGGATCTCACGATCAGCGCCAGGGAAGATCTGCTCGGTGACCCCTTCCAGCGACCCCGTGAACACCGCCGCGAGATCCGCCATCTGGGGGGAGATGCGCCCGCTGGCCACCTCAGCATCCAACTCGCGGCGCGTGTCGGCAGCCTGCTGCACCACGCCAAGGGCAAGGCCACCGTACCCCGCCACCCGACCAGTCGTGTAGAGCGCGGAGGCCAGTCGCGGCAGACGCGCCGCGTTCGCCAGAATTCCCGACCCACCCAATGCGAGCGATGCGAGGTTCGCAACGGTCGAAGGCGCGTTCTCGATCAGCGACTCGTAGAGTCCGGTCGGGTTGATCAGGGTGTGGGGGTCGAGTACTCCCTCAGCCGCCGTGATGTAGGCACCACGGGCGATGGCAGCATCCTCGACATCCTGACGCTGAGTCAGGAATTGGTCCGCCCAGTCCTGCCGCCCGACTCGCTGAGCGATGTCGGTGGCGGCCCCCAGAAGCGCGGTCTGGACGCCAGTCTTGGCACGGTCCAGAGCGTGCTGGGTGATGTCGATAGCCGACAGGTTGGGGTCCACGATCTGCTCGGGCGCACCGTAACTGACGCGGGTCCGCCGTTCAGGCGTGGCGGGGGACGTGGCCCGACGCCGCGCCTCCTCCTCGGAGATACCGGCTCCGATCATCCAGTTGTAGTCTTGCTCGCTGAACCGCTCAGGCTGGGCTGGGATGACGACCTCGCGGTCCTTCGAGACCTCGGTCGTGTAGGTCGGCACGGTCGCCAGGCGATCCGCCTCCTCGGGTGAAACGCCACTTCTCAGATACCAGTCGCGCCAGACGGGATCGACCTGGCCCGATGGGACCGAGTAGATGCCGCCAGGGCCGTACCTCGGCTCATCCGGTGGGACGTACGGTGCGATGGCCTCGCCCGCACCCCGCACCAGCCGTCCACCCGCCTGGATCGGCGTCTCGCCGGTGACGGTCGCCAGACGATCCGCCTCTTCAGGTGAAACGCCACTTCTCAGATACCAGTCGCGCCAGTACGGATCGACCTGGCCCACCGGGGTCGGTGACCCATCCTGCGGCAGGTTCTCCCGCATCCAGTCCTTGGCGTCGTCCACCCAGCCCCTGGGTTCCGGAATCGTCGGCGCAATCGTCGGTGGTGGTGGTGGCGGAGCGGCAAGGCGCAGATTCTCGGCAAGCTGGAGGTTCTGGGCGCGAGTCGCCTCGCGCGGCCCTGCGTCAGGATTGGCGATCAGCTGCTCGGTGTGCGCGATCAGCGGCGCTCGCTGAACAGCTGTCTGCTCGCGCGGGCCGGTGTCCTGATCGGCGGCCTGTCGCTGCTGGAGCCAATCCAGGTTCGGGGTTGACGGGCGCGGGCCAGGATCTGGCTCCATCATGTCGCCCGCACGCAGACGGGTCGCCTGCTGCCACTCCGCGAGCGCGGCCTCTTCACGCTTGGCGGCGGCGAACTGCTCGGTATAGTGGGTGTTCATGCTGGTGATCGCCGCGTTCTGACGATCAATCTCGCTCTGGACCGCCGCGTTCCGCCGCGTGATTTCGGCGTTCTGCCGCGCGATCTCGGCGTTGCGGGTCGCGATCTGCGCGCGCTCAGTCTCGGCGCGCGCCCGCTCTTGTTCCTGTTGGGTCCACGGGTTCGGCGCACCCAGTCGATCCAGGTGCGCGCGAAAGGCCGGGATGTCAGAGACATCCTCGCCACGCGAGCGCCGCATCGCTTCCCACTCGATGTACGCCTGCTGGGTCGGTCCTGGAAGCTGGGCCAGGAACGTCGAGCGGCTCTCGGCGTTCTGTTGCTCCACCGCAGCCCGCGCCTGCTCGTCGGCCGCCCACGGGTCCGGTGCGCCTAGCCGTCCCAGGTGGGCGCGGAAGGCTCCGATGTCTGTCTCGGACTCCCCCCGTGAGCGGCGGAAGCGCTGCCACTCGGTCAGCGCCGTCTGGGTCTCCGCTGGCAGCGCTTGCTGTTGCGCTGGTGCGGCGGCTGCCCCAGCCCCGGTGCGTGGTCCCACGTCAGCGTCACCTCGTGGCGCTGGACGCGCCGCACCCTGCGTTGGGGCAGGCGCGGGGGTAGACGGGGCGGGAGCGGCGGGACGAGGAGCCGCAGCCGTGATCGCCCGCTCGAAGCTGAACTCGGGACCAGGGTCGATCTTGTTCGACCGCTTGCCCTGCTCCAGTTCCTCGTGGCCGACCACGGTCTGGCGGGTCAGCGGCAGGTTGTACCGCTTACTGACCTCGCCCAGCAGCCAGCCCAGGCTCGCGTATTGCGCGTCCGTGTACGCCTCACCCGGCCTGGCGCGGGCCAGTTCGATGCCGAACATCGTTTTGTTGTTCTCGCCCGCGTGGTGGGTGGTCGCGTCCCAGTCCCCAACCAGGGCCACCGTCCCATCCGCGCCGATCACGGCGTTCGCGGACACCTGGTCCGCGTTGTTCCCGAAGTGGCGCAGGGTCCAGTCGAACTCCTCCTGCGGCGTGGCTGCCCCGCCGTGGGTCGCGTGGATCACCACCCCAGCGGTCTGGGTGCGCTTGCCCGAGGTGTACGGCGTGTTCAGGGCGATCTGGCGCGGGGGTGGGACGGGGGCCGCTGCTGGTGCGGCGGCCGGTGCGGCGGCGGCGACAAGCGGACGCCCTTGCGTGGGGGGCGCGGCCTGCGGCCCAAAGTAGTCCGCCCACCAGTCAGGGATCGTCTCCGGGCGGTACTGGGTGCCGGCGATCTGCGTGCGCGCCTGCTCGCGGGTGGCCGGGGTAGCGACCGGGCGGCTCATGTACGGGCGCGGGTCAATCGTCTGCCCGGACGGGTCGCCGTTGATGCCCTGGGAGACCTCGTAGTGCAGGTGCGGGAAGCCCTTCGTCCCGCTCTCACCGATCAGACCCAGGTTGGTCTCGCCAGCCGTGACGGTGTCGCCCACCTTCACCGAGACGGCGTTGTTGTGGAAGTAGCGGTCATACCTGGCGTTCGGATCGCCGGTATCGACAATGATCCCGATCCCACCGTGCGGGTCATTGGTGATGTGGGCGACCTTGCCACTTCTGAACGCCGTGTACGGCGTGTCCATGCCGCCGTTCGGCACCCCGGTCACCTGGAGATCGACCCCACGGTGGCGGGGGATCGCCGGGTTGAACGGGTTGTCGTACGGCGCGTCGTAGTCGAACGCGACCGTGTAGACGTTGCCGGCCTTGTCGGTCTGCTGTTGGGTGTAGGGGGTGGCCACCCCGTGGTCATGGCCATCGCCGTCGTAGTGGCCTGGCGGGATCTTCTGGTTGGCGGTCTGACGCGAGGCCGGGTCCGGCACGGCCACCCGCAAGGCGTCCGCGTACCGGTCACCTGCGCCGAATAGCGCGGTGTAGTTGCGGCCGGTCTTCTCGGGATTGACCGACACCTGGCCGTACCGTTGGGTAAACGTCCCCAGGTCCGCGCCAGCCAACCCCTGCGACTGACCGCGTTTGATCGTCTCGCCCAGGTAGTTCCGCGCAGCGAATCGGGTCGCCAGGTCCACGTCGTTGACCAGCACGTTCGGGTCGCCGGGGATGCCTTCGTTCTTCAGCCACGCGCGGAAGGCCGGCATCTGCCCGCCCTCGTAGAACTGGTAGGGACCGCGTGACCCGAGCGGGTTCAGTTCGGTGTCGCCCACCGCGCCGAACAGGCCGTTCTCGGTCTCGGTGACCGCGACCATCGTCCGCGCACCTTCTGCATTCAGCCCCTCTTCGAGGGCGATCTGGTAGACGCGGGCCTGCTTCTGTTCCTTCTCGGACATGGGCGTGCCGTCGGCCCAGGTGGTGATGGTGCCGACGGTGTTCGGGTTCTGGGCCTTGGCGGCTGGCTGCGCGGCTGGCTTGGCGGCTGGCTGGGTCTCGTTCCAGAGGTTCGTCCACCAGTCATCACTGATCGGTGGCTTCTCGCCTGGCTTGGCGGCGACGGGTTTCGCTGGCGTAGCCGCAGTGTCATTCCACAGGTCGCTCCACCAGTCACCGGTGGCAGCGAGTTCACCCGTCTCAGGTGCAGCCTGGGCGTACGGATCGGCATAGGCAAGCGGCTCTGGCTCCGGGAGCGGGGCGTAAGCGGCCTCTACCGACTCGGCGTACTCTTGCGGCTCGTAGCTGTAGCCGCCCCCGTCACCGTAGTCCTCGTCACTCTCCGCCCACAGTTCCGACGGGTCGTACTCGTACTCGTACTCGTCGTCGTTGTACTCCCACTCCGGCTCCTCGTAGGCGTAGGCGTCGTCGTAGTACTCGGCCTCCGGCTCCTCGTACTCGTACCCCCAGTCCTCCCACTCGGCGGCCATCAGATATAGCCACCCGCCTCAGAATTCCAGGACGGGCCAAGCGGACCAGCCTCCATTGGCAGGGCGGGTGGTCCCAGGTCAAGCGGCGCAGCGCCAAGATCGAGCGGCGGCTCTGGTGGCAGATCCATCGGAGCCTCAGGCAGCGGCGCAGGCTCCATCGGCGGAGCCTCCACCGACGGCAGGTTCATCGGGCCTGGTGGGGGCGGCGCGCCCGCGCCCGCAATCGGCTCAAACGGTGGTAACGCCGCCGCGCTCGATGGCGCGGGTGCCACATCTGACACACCCTCGGGTGGTCCCAGCAGGTCGGACAGGTTACCACCGAGTCCAGCTGAAGGCGGTGGCGGGGATGGTTCCCTGCCCCCTGGTCGCACCGAGGCAGGGGCGGCCGGGTTGCCCTGCGTTCCCACATCCTGCTGGCCGACGTTGACCACGGAGTTGCTGATGTTCATGGTCGGAGCCTGCGCGCCGGGCGCACCGCCGCCCGCCACACCAATGGTCGGCGGGGTCGGCCCCGTCGGCGCGGGTGGGCGCTGCTCCATCAGGGGTGGCAGGTCGGCCAGCGGACCCGTCGGCGGGATCAGCGGCATGGGTGTGCCGGGCGGCGGAATACCCGGACCAATACCCGGAGGCATACCTGGAATACCCGGACCAATACCCGGAGGCGGGCCACCCGGAGGTGGAAGAGGAGGACCACCCCCAGGCGGAAGCCCCGGCCCCGGGCCAACACCGGGGCCGGGCATCCCTGGGCCGCCTAGCGGAGGTAGGCCGCCGGGCGGACCCAGGTCAGGTGGCGGCATGAAACTCGGGCCAGGCGGCGGCGGAGGTGGACCCCCACCACCCAGGATACCAGGAGCGGCTCCCGCGAGCGCAGCCATCGGGTCGGCACCACCACCGGGCATCGGCGGCAGGCCGCCATCGGGCGGGGGTGGTGGTGGCAGCGCCATCGGTCGCTCCTCCTCCTCGGGGGGTGGGTCGTCCAGGATACGGCCGGATCTCGGCGCTCCGGCCGCGTCGATCATCCAATTGGGCAAATTGGAGTTGCGTGTTGCCATCAGATATACTGCGCAGGAATCCCCGGCGCTGCTTGTGACAGCCCGGGGGTGACGCCACGACTAACCTGGAGGACATCGTGCCGCGCCATAACTGTACCTGTCCTGATCGCTGTCTGTACTCGCGAGGGGGCAGACCGCCTGGCCCGAAACTCTCCTTCGTCTGCCAGGTCTGCGCAACTACGTTCGAGGTCACACCAGCCCGCGCTCGAATCAGTGGCGGATTCGTCCCGTTCTGTGGGCGAGCCTGCCGTCTGATCCATGATCGCAAGCGGGCCTACGACCGCCTCGCAATCAACGCCCGCTTCTACAGCTTCATCCTGTGTGGCACCACACCTGACGCCTGCTGGGACTGGCTGGGCGGCAAGGTGAGTTTCGGATATGGCCACTTCGCCTACGGGCCAAGGGGTGACGCCACGCATGTCAGCGCACACGTCTACTCGTTCACGTTGCACGGCGGCGTACTGACCCCGGAAAAGCCCTGCGTTCTCCACGCCTGCGACAACCCGCCCTGCTCGAACCCTCGCCACCTGTGGGCCGGCACCAAGAGGGACAACACCCAGGACATGATCAAGAAGGGGCGGAACCCCTACTGCATCCCTCAAGGAGAGAATCCCTACTTTCTGCCTGAACATCGCATCCCCAAAATTCGCTAGGCTGAGAGAACGTTTCCAGTGTTCGCGAATCTTGTCTGGCTGTAAGCCTCCATAAAGTCTTCTGGTCGCAGCCCCAACGCTTCGAGCGCGCCCTCCATGACCCCGCGCTGGGTGCCGGACATCCGCTCCAGGGTCTGTGGCCCCATCGAGCCTGGACCCTGCATCAGGCGGTACTTCATCTCGTCCAGCGCCGCCTGTTGGTTCCCCTGGTCCACGGAGGCAATCGGGGATGCACTGGGTGACGGTGCCTGGAAGCTACCACCGCCGCTCCCCAGCGAACCTGGATCTTGCAGGGAGGGCATCGCCGCATTGCCGCCGTCAGCCGGCCAGAGCGGGGCGTCGACCGGTCCGCCGGGCTGCGTTCCTGGAATGCTGGCCTTCTGGAGAATGCGGTTGAGTCCCAGCAGCATCCGCTCGCTAGAGTTCCGTCGCCCCTCCGCTGTCTTCTGGCCGAAACGGTGCGGGCCGGGTCCGGCCGGTTTCCCCGTGCGTCCGGTCGGGCCGCCTGGGCCGGATGGCCGTACGCCGCTCGCCGCCGCCCGATTCGCTGCGGCTTCGCGCACACCCTGTTGCCGCATGTCGCGGAACATGGCCTGCAACTCCGGCTCTTCTAGCACCCGTGGATCGACGTACGGGATCGGATCGGTAACCGAAGAGGGCTGTACGCGGCCCGTAAAATTCCCGCCGCCACCCAGCCCCAGGTCACCCAGGCCGGCTGCGACGATGTCACCGACCGGACCGCCGGGCGACATGCCAGGGCTAGCGGCGTCCATGGACGTAGCCGACCGGAGTTTCTCGTCCTCGGCCATTCCCGACGACGGCGTCCCCGTTGCGGCGGACCCCCAATCGCTGGTGGCCGAGGACAGCGCCGACCGCATCTTCTCGTCCTCGCCCATCCCTGTACCCGTCTGCCCCGTTGTGGCGGACCCCCACTCGGCGTTCTGGGGCGTAGTCGAGGACAGGGCTGACCGCATCTTCTCGTCCTCGGCCATCCCTGTACCCGTCTGCCCCCCGAGGGTGGACGCCCAATCGGTACTGGGTTGAGGTGCGGCAGCTTGGCCCAGCGCCTTCCTCATCATCTCTTCTTGAGCCGACTGGGCCGACGCCCCACCCGTCTGCCCCGCGAGGGAGGACAGCCAATCGGTACCGGGTTGCTGAGGGATCTGGGGTGTCTGGAGCCGCCCCGCTTCGGTCTGGGCCGCACCCGTCTGCCCCATGAGGGAGGACAGCCAATCGGTACTGAGTTGTGGGGCGTTCGAGGGTGTCAGGGACCGTTCCATCTCAGTGGTAGCAGTGGCCGGTCCCTGGAATTTCTGGAGCAGCTGCTGGAGGTCGCCACCCATGCGCTGCTCCTGCACCCCCCGCTGGGCCATCAGTTCGGCATTCCAGCGATTGGCGGCAGCGTTCGGATCGGCATTCATCACGGCGGCACTGATCTGATCGTTGCCAGCAGGAAGCACCCCCCGCAGCTGGGTCATGGCCGGGTCTAGCTGCATCTGCGGGGCGGCCAGCCCAGACAACTGCGCCTGCATGGTCTGCGCTTGACGGGTCAGCGCTTCCCGTTGCGCAGCCTCGTCCGCCATCCCTGCGCCGCCCATGCCCCCCTGAAGCTGCTGCAGCCACGACGACATGTCCCCTGACGCCCCTGGCGTTGCGGCCTGGGATGCCTGGAGTGCCTGGCGGGCCGCCATCTCTTGCATACCCTGCGCACTGGCCGCTCCAGGTTGCGGCATACCCCCCTGAATCTGGGCCATGGCTGCCGCCAGCGGGTCGGCCATACCGCCTGCTGGCGTCCCACCGGGGAGCGCCCCACCCTGAAGCTGCTGCTGCTGGGCGACCATCTGGGCCAACTCGGCCTGCTGGCGCGCGGCGGCGTCGGCCGTCCCTCCGCCCTGCGCGGTCCCCAGGACTTCCTGGAGACGAGCCATCTCGTCGGTGGGCGCGGCTGCCTGCGACTGCTGCTGGTCCGCACTGCGCTTCTTGCCACGCGCGCGCTGTTCCTGTTCGAGACCGAGCGCCTGCCGTAGCTGTTGGGACGGCTCGGTGGTCTGGGTCGTCCTCTGGTCCTGCTGCCCGCTCATGGCGGCCCGCAGGAGTTCGGCCGGATCCTCGGTGAGTTGACCCTCGCGGCGGCGGCGGCGGCGACCACGCCCACGTTCCTGCCCACCCTCACCAACGGGTCCGCCGGGCTGCGAGCCGGGGATGGGCTGCTCGTCGTCGGCGGGCGGTGTCGCAGCGGGCGAGGCGCTCTGCTCGTCGGCGGCGGGAAGCACCCCCTGCAACTGCGCCATGGCCGGGTCTGGTTGCGCCGGAGCGGCAGCTGACCCGGTCCCGAGCAGCTTCGCCATTGCGTCGGCCTGCGGATTGGCCTGCCCGGACGCTGCGGCCTGCTGGTCCTGGGTGACCGGCGCTGCCGCTGCTGATCCCGTCTGAGCGGCCCCGGGCGTAGTGGACCCGCCCATGTACGTCATGTTCTGGCCCTGCTGGCCCATCGCGCCGCCGGCTTGCCGCTCGACATCCTCCAGGCTGACCGTGCCGGGGGTGGCCATGCGGTTGGCCATGGAGTTGAAGCCGGCGATGCCGCCCCCACCCATCCCCATCATGTTGCCGGCCGATCCTCCGAGACTGCGGAAGAACGCCCCCGCCTTGAACACATCCTTGGGGGCTGAGAGCAGTTGCGCCGCCAGGGAGGCGCGCTGATTCCGCTCACCCTCACGGGCCGCTCGGGACTCCTCGGTCAGGCCGCCACCCTCAAGCTGCCCCGACAGTTCCGCCATGCGGGCGGCTTCAGCGGATCGAGCGGCGCGACCGGCCTCGGTTAGCTGGCCCGTGGAGTTCCCGTTCGCATCGAGCATGTACCCACCCAGCGCAGCCCGCTGGTTCAGGTAGTTGCGAGCGAACTCGGATTCCTGCTGGGTGAGTTGCCCCGCCTGCAACTTCTCACGGAGGTCGCGCTCGTAGGCCGACTCCTGACTCTGCCAGGTTTGCTGGCCCTGCTGGAGCGCCAGCCTGGAGGCGCGTTCCGCCGCCGACTCGCCGGACTGCCAGGACTGTTGTCCTTGCTGCAGGCTGGTACGGAGCGCGCGCTCCGCCGCCGCCTGGGTGTTCGTGTCTTGCCGCTGGCGCTCGGCCAGCGTCTGACCACCTGTGTAGGTGCCGGCTTGACGGGCCGACTCCAGCGCCGCCTTGAAGCTGTTGGCGTCGTTGTAGCCGTAGCCACCAACGTTGCCAGATCCGCCCTGGTAGGTCGGATCGACGTAGCCCGTCAGCCCAGCCATTTCCTGGGCCAGGCGCTGGTTCTGAACGCCCTGCTGGGCCGTCAGTTCATCGCGCCAGCGACGGGCCGCGTCGGTCATCGCGGTCGTGCCGTTCGGGCCGGCCGCGCTCCCCATCAACTCGTTGAAGCGCAACTTATTCTGTTGCTGCTGGAGCGCCATCTGGACGGCCGACTGGACCGCCTGCGATCCCTGCTGTCCCTGGGCGCGAATGATCTCGGCGGCGAGTTCATCAGACAGGCCGGTGGGGGTGTTCGTCCCCATCGTCCCCTTGAGCATGTTGATGATCTCGGTGATATTGATGTCTGGAAACTGAGCGGTCATGCTGATCCCTCGGAGACCCGATGCTGACACCCTGTGCTTCGGAGCATGAGCCGTCTGGCCCGCGACAGGCTACCGGCATACCCATGCGACGTGCTGTCGAGACAGTGTCACTATTGGCTTGACGGCTGGAAACGCAGCGTGTAGAGTGCCTGGGAGACCTCAGGGGTTTCGCTTCGGGTGTCGGTCTCGTTGGGCAACGGGATCTTCCTCACACATCCCCACGTACGTGATGGGCATCGTCGTACGTGGGGATGTGTGCGTTACTCGGGGAACGCGTCAGACGGGATCTGCCCGCGCATCCTGGCCGCCCCGCTCGGCTTCGACCTGGGCTTCGGCGGATTGCGATAGCCCCCTGGCGGGTAGGCGCTGCTGTCGGTGTCCCGCGCCTGTGACTCGGGGTCACCCTTACCCGCGCTGGTCGCCTTCAGCACCTGTAGATCAGGGATCGGCAGCCGTCCGTACTCTTTCAGCCAGCGCTCGGTCAGCAGCAGCATCTGGTCAACGAAGTCCACCCGCTGGTCCCAGGTCCGCCCGGCCGAGATCAGCGGCTCGCGCAGCGGGAAGCACTCGCGCGTGGTCTGATCCTCGATCTTGTCCATGTCGGTCCAGCCGCTCTTCACCAGGTGCAGGCGCACCTCGTCGGCGTACTCGTCAATGTCTTCGAGCGGGATCGGGAACGGCGTGTCCTTCGGGGACCACTCGGCAATCGGGGTCATGTAGTAGATCCGCAGTAACGCCTCGTCGGTCGCCTTCGAGGCTCCAGGGTTCTGGGAGCGGGCCGCGTTCATCTGGGCCGCGAGTTCGCCCACCCGTGCGTTCCAGCCCTGCGCCAGCTGCAGCCGACGAACCGGGTCCAGTTCGATCTCGGACTGCCCGCGCTTCTCCTTCGAGACCATCCGTGCGATCTTCTGGATCTGCTCACGGGTCTTGGGGTCGGACATCAACTCCTTGAGCGCTTCCGCCTGCTCGTCGTCCAGCCCGTCCTTCTCGTCCTTCGGTGGCCCCTGCGGCTTCTCCCCACCCTCACCCTGCGGGGGCGCGGCACCCCCGCCCGCCGGTGGGGCGGCCGGTGGTGGGCCAGGGGGTGGCCCTGCTGGCGGCGCACCCACCGGCCCACCCGGCTGCGTCCCCGGCATCGGGTACTGCTGCGCGGGCGTGATCAGGCGGCTGACCAGGGACTGGACCAGTTCTGGTGGGAGTCCCGTCGGTGGACCACCGGGCGCGTACGGGTTGCTGCTCATCGGCGCGCCTGCAGGCCGCTATACCGCTGGACGGATCGCGCCTTGACCGTGCGGCGGATCGGTGGCGCGGGCAAGTCATCCGGTGGTGGCTCCATCTCGACCACCCGCGCATCGTGGGCGTTCTGGGCGGCCTTGATGAACTTCTCTTGCGCCCGCGCGCGCTTTGCCAGGCGCTGGACCGCCTCCACCAGTTCTTTCGCCTGCGCCCCGTTCGGCAGGTGGTCGCGGTGCGCTTCCAGCACCACCAGCAGGTCGGCGGTCTCGACCTCGTCTACGTTGAAGAAGCCGGAGACCAGCTGCATGACCTCGGCGGGCGGGAGGCCGGCGGTGGCGTAGGCCCGATCCAGCATCAGCACCAACCCCGGGCGAGGGGTTCCCGCGAAGAACGAGTCGATCACGTCCTTGACCGTGATGCCGTAGCGCACGGCCTCGGTCGCCGCAAAAGCCAGAATGTCGCGGCGCACCAGGATCGATGGCGAGACGAACGGCGCGAACATCGCCTACCTCCGTGGCACCTGCGGGCCTTGTCGCTTCTCGTGATATTTCTTGGCGGCGGCGCGCAGCTGTCCCGCGATCACGCCGCCCAGCTGGGAGTCCACCATCGACGCCTTGCCCAGCTTGCCGCCGGACATGCCCGCCAGGACGGGCGAGGCTGCGCCCTGCTGCGGGAAGCGCTCCTGGTCCATCGCCCCCTCGGCTCCCGGTGGCAGGCCCGCCGGACGGGGCGCGCCCTGAGGTCCAGCCGCCTGCGCCGACGCCAGCGCCGCCAGCATCTCCGGACTGATCGGGGGGCCGCCGACCGGACCTCCTGGTCCCATCCCTGGCGGCGGCATCCCACCCCCCGGATTAGCCGGGCCGCCGATAGCCCCCAGTGGACCCTGCGGCGCAGCCAACGCACGCGAGGCCGCGTGGGAGGCGTCCAGCTGCATGTGGCGCGCAAGCAGTTCGGGCGGAACGCCAGGCGGCGGGGTGATCCCTGGCGGCAGCACCGCCGAGTTGGCTCCGGGGCCACGTCCGACTGGAGCGCCCATGGGAGGGCCGCCCGGCAACCCACCCGGGGACAGACCGGGTGGGCCGCCTGGAGGACCACCGCCGGGGAGGCCGGGCGGCGCACCACCCGGCGGTGGTCCACCTCCCTCGGCAAGCAGGGCGGCCAGGGCGGCCATGTCGCCACCTTGACCGTTCTCTTCAGGCTCTTCTGGCGGTCCCAGCAACCGCTGCGGGGTGAACGGGACGCGGGCCTTGGTCGGCAGGCCATCCTTGGAGAGCAAGCCCTCCTTGATGAGTTCTTCCTTCATCTGGTCCTGCTCGTCCGACCGCAACTCACGGGCGAACTCCAGCACCTCGGCGCGCCCCTCGGGGGTCCGCAGCGCCTGATCCCCAAAGATCTTGATCAGCGTCATCTCGGGGGCGGGGTCGTTCCACGCCTCCATCCGATACTGGTCCCACGGCACCAACCCCTGCATGTGCTGCTGGGCCAACTGCTGCCGCTTCATCTCGTCGGTGGTGTCGTTCTCGAAGTAGGTGTGAACCTCCTGGTTGGTGCGCAGCCAGGCCGGTTTCAACTCGATGATGTCGCTGACCGACTTGGTCTTGCCGGTGCGGGCGGACACCTGCGGGTTCGGGGTGTTGGCATAGACCGGCACGCAGCGGCCCGTCTTCTCTGCGATCCAGACCGCGTACTCCAGGATCCGCTCCGCGATAAACTTGACCGCCAACCTGGCCGACTCCAGCACCTGGGACAGCGCGACCTCCAGGTACTCCCGAGACAGCGCGCGGTCGTGGCCCGAGGACGCCCCAGCCCCACCAAAGGCGGCGTCACTGGGACTCATGGCCGAGGCGGATTGCAGCAGCAACTGGAGCAGCTGCTGCGCGCCCGCGCCCGGATCCGGCGCGCTCGCGATCTGCGGGCGGCCAGGGACGACCACGTTCTCCATGGGTCCAAGCGAGAAGCGGAACAGGTCGCCGTTCTTGGCGAACAGCGAGCCGTACTTCTCCAGGATCTGCGGGTCCAGCTGGATGAAGCTGCCGGCGAACGCGTTGCGCCAGGTGTAGATGTGCATCGCCGTCGCGATCCCCTCGGCGGCGTTGATGCTGCTCAGCACCGGCCACATGAACGGGATCGCCTTCTTGCTGACATCGTCAATCGGGAGGTGCAGCCCCCAGAACCAGCGGATCGGCAGCGTGGTGCAGCCGTACTCGCGGCGCAGGTCGATGACGGCGTCGGCGCGACGGTTGGAGGTCGCCGTGTCGTCGTCCGACTCGGCCGCGCCCGGCATGTAGTCGCTCTGGGTTGGCTCGCCGGGGATACTGCCCTCAGCCTCACGGAAGGCCGTCCAGGCGAACCCATCCACGAAGTAGGCGACGTAGGGACGGCGGCGCTCGTCAGTGTGCCACAACTCGTAGACGACGACGGAGCCGCCCTGATCGCCCGTCGCGGGGATCAGCATGTCCTGGTCGTCACCCCAGATCAGATCCTTACCGATGGCCTCGATCTCGTCGTACTCGCGCATGACGAGGATGGCCTCGCAGCGCTCGTTGTCGTCCATCAGCGGGATGCAGTGGCGGGCCGAGATGATCTCGACCTCGAAGGGCAGCCTCCGCGCGAGCCACTCGCGCTGGTCCTTCTGGTAGGCCCGCCGGGACGCCTCACGGTCCTCGGAGAATTCGGCCTTGTTGCCGTCCTTGTCCTTCCGCTGGCGGGTCCAGGAGGGATGATCGCGGCCACGGCCCTTGCCGTCGCGGTGGTACCGTGAGCGTGGGACCGGCAGGCCGTCCTTATCGACGCGGACGTACCGCTTCGCGCCGTAGCGGTTCTCTCGCTTGGCCTCGGTGGTCCAGCCACCCTCAATCTCATCGATCTCGCCGTCCGAGAACAGCACGTCCTGCTCATCGCGGTAGCGGCGCTTCTTCCTGGGCGAGAGGTCTTCGTACTCCTCTTCATCGATCAGGTCCAGCCAGGTCGGGGACTGCCGCCAGTGGGCGTCCGACGAGAGGCACTTGATCACCACCGCGCCCTCGATCAAGCAGCGACCGACCAACTCGCGGTAGTTGACCAGCGGACGCCCGTCGATGTCGTGTTCCAGGACGGCGTTCAGCCAGGTCTCAGCGTCGGTGGCCATCGCCTCGTGCGACATCGACAGGCCGACCGCGTACCGCATCGCCTTGGGGCGGCGGTTGCCCAGCAGGTTGACGATCTTCAGCGGGGTCGTGATCTTCTGGGGGAAGATGACGACCATGTGTTCGCGGCCCTCGACGCCGTCGAGGAACTCGTCGGGCAGGATGAAGCGGGTGCCGCCCAGCAGGTGGTGGAGGACATCGTCCAGCCGCTCCCAGTAGTTCGCCGCCCAGGCCGGACTATTGCCCTCCCACAACTCGCTGATCTGCTGCTGGGTCACACGACCCGGGCGGATCCGCGTGGGGCGGTAGGGCGAGAGCGGATTTGCAGCCGGTCCTTCGACCGACGTGATGGTTTGGGCCACCCAGGGACTCCGTCTGCGCCCCTCCCCAGAGGCCCAACGGGTCTCGCCCTGGCGTGCTACACACTAATCCTGAAAAAACTCCATCTGTAGACACTCTACTGAGTACGTGCCGCACGTTCCACAGCGCACGCTTGCTGTGTGGATCGGGTCGTCCGCCGGCCCCACAATCGCCGCACCGTCGGGATTGGTTGCGCCCTCGGAATCGAGGATCCCCTCGGTGCGCAGGCGATCCCAGGCCGCCCGGGTGATCGTGAACGCCCAGCACGGGTCCGATTGGAAGTCCACGCGGTGGTACACCCGCACCTTGGCGTGACGGTTCGCCTTCTGACCTGGGCGCAGCTGGATCCGTAGCGCCTCCTGGTACGGGTCGTACGACTCGGGCAGGGCTGGCCCCGGGGTGATGACCTTCGGATCCCAACGTGGCCGCGCGGACACATCGTCCAGGAGGCCAGGTGGTGGGTCGCCCACGCCGCGCGTGGGCAGTCCTGCTTCGCGCGCCGCCTGCCGCTCGCGAAATGCGCGGCGCGGATCCACGGTAATCCGCTCGCCCCGCTGCTCAGCCATAGGGATCTGCCTCGGGCGGGGCAAGCCGTGTCTCGTTGGGGCTGCCGCAGTGCGGGCAGTCGTACCGCGCGTTCTTTCCGCTGAACTCCACGGTGACCACGCCGTCGGCGCGCTCCAGTGAGCGATGACAGGACGTGCAGACCGTCAGGGGTGGGGCGTACCCCTTCAGCAGCATGACGGTCGCCGCCGCCAGCTTGCTCCGCTTCCAGACGGGGATCGCGTTCATCTCGTCCATCGACCGGACTCCCGCAGGGGTGGGCCGGCAACGACCGCCGTGGCGGCTGGCTCAGCTGGGGGTTCGGGTGGGGCGTTCTGGGCGCGATCCAGCGCCCGCAGGAAGGTGACGACATGATTGCTCATGATGACGTAGGTGATCGGGTACGGCTGGGAGTCGAGCCGTTCCAGGCGGTCAGCTGCCGTGGCGAAACTCTGCCCACCGTAGCGCATCACGGCTGCGACGGCCGCGCCGGCCTGCAGCAACGTAGGTGGCGGTGGAGCCTCGTCCGCCGCAGTCATCTCGCGCGCTAGTTGAGAGACCGTGGCGCGGCCCTCAGGTGTACTCGACATCACCGCTCCTACCAGTTCGAGCGCGCGTACCTCAACCGCCATCTGGAATATGTCGGCGTCCGCTTCCGCGCTGCGTGTCATCACCGCTCCTAGCGCTGCCAATATGACTGGTTGCGTGAGGTCAACGCGCGCGAGCCGCCCAGCAGCCCGCCGCTCATCCCGGCCCCTGCCGACGAGTTTGAGCCGTACGCCGCCTTCATCGGCCGTCCGATCAGTTCGCGGATGTCGTCCGTCCGCAACGCCAGCCAGCAGATCGCCATCGCCGTGGTGTCCACCAGGTCGTCGTGGCGGCCCTTCGGGAACTCCTTGTGCTGGCGGATCCAGTGGTCAGTCCAGTCCGCCCCCTCCGGCAGGTAGACCAGCCCGCCCGCCACGTACGGCACCACCGAGTAGGCCCGCGCCTCCTTAGTCATACCGTCCGGGTTGAACTCCATCACGGGCAGTGATGGCAGGGCGTCGTCGTCCGACCCTCGCCGCAAGTCCTGAATCAGCGCGATGCCGTTGGCCTTCTTCTCGATCATGAACGGGACGTGCCAGCGGGCGTGGATGTCCCGCAGGCGGGCGCGCAGGTCCGGCGTCTCCAGTTCCAACTCGGCCGCCGCCATCACGTAGAGCCGTCCGCCCAGCGTTCCCCAGACGCTGACGCCGGTCGGGTCGCCGCCCTCGGTCCCGTACGAGGAGTCCACGAAGACCATCGAGGGACGGAGTCCCTGATGCCACATGACCCCGAAGTTGTACCGACGCCAGTAGGCTTCCTTGAACTGGCCGCCCTCGGCCGGCGTCGGCACCTGCTGGTACTGCGCGCCGTACGCCATCGGACCCAGGTTGCGCTTCTGGCGGTGGACGAAGTCGGCGTCCCACTGCTCGGGGATCAGCAGTTCGCCTGGGGTAGATCGAGGGTCACCGAACCCCACCCCGTTGACGCGCGGGATCAGCAGCGCGCGATCTGGCTCGGTGGAGAGGGCGTCCATCTCGAAGTCGGCCAGGGTCGGCTCATCCGCCTCGTCCGTCTCGTCAAAGACCACGATCTCGGTCTCGTCGGTGTCGTCGCGGAAGCCGCTCCAGGTCACGCCGTCATCGTCAGTGGTGCCAGGTGCACGCAGCGCCTCAGCCCTGACGTACAGCTTCGGGTCGTACTCCATCGGCAGGATCAGCAGTTCGTACGGCTCGCCGCCGGCCAGCATTTCCGCCCAGACATGGCCCACCAGGTCGGCGTGGTGGGTGCGCTGGGCGGTGATGACCTTGGCGGCCTCGATGGAGTTCACGCGCGAGGACATCGTGGACAGCCACCACTTGATCACGTCCTTGCGCTCGGAGTCCGACTCGACCTTCCTGGCGTCGTGCGGGTCGTCGCAGACCAGACGGTCACCGCCCTCGCCCGTGGCGCGGGAGCGGACCGAGGTCGCCAGGCGTCGTCCGCTCTTGTCGTTCTCGAACAACCGCTTGGCGTCCGCCGAGGACAGGATCTGGAAGCGGTCGGCCCAGCGCGCCTGGAACCAGCCGGACTTGATGATCCGCCGCGCGTACTCGTTGTCGCGCATGGTCAGGTCCAGGTCGTACGAGGAGAGCAGGTAGCGCAGGTGGGGGGCGGTCACCCACTCCCAGGACGGCCAGACCACCGAGACCAGGCTCGACTTCAGGCAGCGGGGCGGGAGGTCCACGATCAGGTTGCGGATCTGGCCGGCCGAGACCGCTTCGAGGTGATCCACGATGGCGTCGTGGCACCAGCCCCAGCGGATGTTGCCTGGCACGAACAGCGGCAGCGACTGCTGGGCGAACGCCCGCAGCGACCGCTCCATCAGCCGTGTCTCTTCCTGCTCGGGGGTGATCTCCAGCGAGACCGACAGCATGTCGAGGCCGCGCTGATAGGCGCTCTTCGGGTTCACATCGACCCAGGAGGTCGTCTCGGGGCCAAGGCCGAACGGATCGACCGTCCGTTCCGACCAGGAATCGGCCCACTTCTTGGGTCGCCCACGGCCGGGCGCAAACGGCAGTCCGCCAGATGGCGCGGCCATCAGTCGCGCTTCTCACGGTCCGGCACGCTCGCCAGCCGACGGAACTCCACGTCGATGGCCCGCAGGGTCGCCGGATCATCCACCAGGCGGCGGACGGCCGCGCCCAACGCCCGCATCCCCAACATGAATTGTTCCACGGTAATCATCTGCTGGCGATCCGCGAGCAAGCGGTTTTCCTGGGCGACGAGTTGGGACTTCTCCTTGATCAGTTCGCGCACGTCGCGCATGGCGCTCTTCTGGGACCGCTTGCCGGAGATCAACTCCTTGAGGGCGTCCAGTTCGCCCTGCATCTTGGTCCATTCCCAGCCCTGCCACTCGCGACAGATCTTCTCGACCGACCCCAGGATCGAGTCGAGGTCCATCGACGCCTCGGCCTCTTTGACTTCCGCCAGCACGTCCGTGATCGCGCCCTGTAGCAAGGCGATGTCGTCGCGGACCGAGAGCAGTTCCGGGTCGGCCATGGCGCGCTCGTAGCGGGCGGCCACGCGGGTGGGCAGATCCATGCTGTAGCGGCCGGTCTTGAGCGACGAACTGGCGAGACCACGCGGGGTCTTGCCGCCGTGGCGTCGGCAGCGCCCGTTCTCCAGGATGGCCGTGTCACGGCAGCGACGACCGTCCCCCTTGCGGAGCAGACCGCCACAGACGGCCTTCCCGTCAGGACGCCTGGTCGCCTCTTCTGGGACGATACTGTCTGGGCGCGGCATCAGCGGTCCCTTCGGAAAAACCTGGCCCAACGCGCATCACTGTGTTGGGCTATCGGCCACTCTTCGATGATGGTGGTGACCCGTCGCTCGTCGGTGTCCTGGTGGACGAACGCGCCGCCGTAGACGCGTTCCAGCAAGCCGGTCAGGTAGATATGGATCTGGTCCCTGGCCGTCACGGTGTCCTCACCTGGCTCGTCCAGGTCCAGCGCCTCGGGGGCGGTGCGGACGCCGCCGTACCAGCGGATGTCGTCGTTGGTCTCGCCGGTGCGGAACAACCGCCCCTTGAAGTAGATGACCTTCTGGGGCAGCAGCGTGTCCTCGCGTTGCTGACGACGCAGACGGGGTGGCAACCAGAGCGGGCCGGGGATCGATCCTGTCCCGTACGCCGGCTCGATCCGCAACCCAGGCGGGGGAGCCAGACTACTCATGCTCTCTCCATTGCTCAAAGGGGTCACCCATAATCGCCGCGACGGACGATGGCACCTCGTCAGGATCCCCCCAGACCTGTTGGGTGATGTAGCGGGCGTGCTTGGTGTGGCCGATCTCGGAGGGCAGCACCATGACCCGTCGCGCGTAGGCGGCCACCGGCTTGAAGCCAGGGGACGCCAGCGTCTTCGCGGCCTCGGCGGGGTCCGTCAGCACCTGGATCGGCAGCGCCTCAATCTCGGCTGGGGTCCAGGTCTCGCCCGCCTCCAGGATCTCGGTGTTCTCCTCGGTCTGACACTCCTTGAGGTAGCGCCACATCTCGGCCTGGGTCAGATCCAACAGCCAGATCTCGAAGGTGAGTCCGCTGGCGGCTCCGCCGCCGGCCTCGGCCGTCTCCTTGACCATCATCGCGGTCATCTGGACGGCCACTCCGAGGTCACGGGGTCGCGCCAACACATCCCCGAGAAACTCCTGCTTGAGCGGCTCCCAGGGGACGACCTCCCCGTCCGGGTAGGTCATGCTGAAGCGGCAGCCGACCAGGCTGACGGCGACGTGATGCGCGCAGTGGGCTTGATGGACCACCCGACAACAGGCCAGCAGGCCGTTCGGGATCTCCAGTCCGCCCTGTTCCAGGGTGAACGTCAGGGCGGGGTCACCCACCTGGGAGCGAAACTCCTCCCAGGTGGGCGGCTCCGGTGGCACCGTCGTCGGCTCGAAGACTGAGGTCATGCGTCCGCCCCGTTCCATCTCGGGATCACGGGCTGGACCGCCACCCCTTGGTGCGAGCGGCCTGCCCCTTCATCAGCTTCATGCCGTTCGAGGACGCCTTCTTCCCCGAGACCTTGAGGGTCCGAGATCCCGTGAAGCCACGGGTGTACGCCGTCATCAAGCCTTTGCCCGAGTTGGTGTTCTCACCAAACGGACGGCCGCCCTTCTTCGCCATCGTTCTCTCCCTGTGGGTGGGGGTCTGACTCGACCGTGCCACAGGGTGAGACTGTCAGGCTACCGTCACACGCTCAGGCGACGGCGCGGGTCACGTCACAGACCACCACCAGGGTGCCTCGTCGCACGGTTCGCGTCACCGGATCAGCGGTCACCACCTGGACATCGAAGGTGAAGACGGCGTTGCCGGTCAGCCCCTGGGTGTGGTTCGGCTGGAGAGTGACCTGGTACAGCCCGTCGTCCGCGTCGATCACGACGATCCCACCGTCGGCCGTCGAGACCTGGATGGTCGGCGCTTCGGCGTCGATAGCCGACAGGTCCGTCTTCGCCGTGAACCAGAGGCTGGCTCCGGTCAGGTCGATGGTCGTTCCCTCACGGGTCGTCGCCCGCCAGATCGGCAGGGTCAGCGTGTCGCCACGGTAGACGTGGCCGAGGTTGATGACATCGAGCGGGTGGAACGGCAGCTGGATGGTGATCACGCGGATACCGGCTGACGCCGTCGAAGCGGAGACCACCAGAGCCGCCTGCGCCTGCCGCAGCGCGACGGCCTCCCCGTCACTGCGCAAGGCGGCCGTCAGGACCAGGTCACCCAGACTCCCGTGGACCCCTTCTGACGGGAGACCCACGGACACACCCCGCAGGGCAACCGTCCCCTGTCGGGTGATCGACGCCGCCGCCAGGCTGGCGGGTTGCGTCGTGACCCGCGCCACCCCGCGCGTCCCCAGCCGGCCAAGCGCGACGGCCCGCAGGCCGCTCCGCAGACTGGCGGTCGCGAGGCGGACTCCCTGACCGATCAGGCTGGCGCGCGGACGGGCGCGAGCGGCGGCCAGGCCCGTCCCGGCGTGCAGCCCGGACGGCAGGGTGGCGCGGGCGCGGGCGGTCAGGGTGAGCGTCGCGTTGGTCGCCCGTGGCAGTTCGATGGGTTGTCCGGCGACCGCCGCACGCCAGCGGACCCGCAGCTGGGTCAAGGCGACGACAGCGCGACCAGCGGCGGTGGGACGGAGGGCCACCTGCCCTCGCAGCGCAGCCGCCGCGCTCACCCCATGTCGCCCGATGGCCACACTCCTCGCGGCCACCGCCAGGCTGGCGGGCTGGGCGGTGTCATGTCGTCCGACGACGGTGGCGGCGGGGCGCACGCTCGGGGTCACGATTGCCCGCGTGGCGCTCAGCCCGACCAGGGTCGTGCGAGCCGCCGTACGCAGCGCCGTCGTGGCGGTGGTGTTCTGGCTGACGACCCCCACCGCAGCGAGCCGCACCGTTCCGCGCAGCGCCACGGTCCCCACGGTCGCCTGCATCGTGACGCCCGTGATGGCTGCTGCGTGCGCGGTCGTCGTGGCGGTGGCGGTCGCGGCCCCGACGGTGGCGTTCCGCACGGCCGTGATGGCCGCCGTGGGCGAGGCGGCCGTGGCCGTGGCGGTCAGGGCCAGGAGGCGAGTGTCGCCTGAGAGGGTGGCCGTCTGGGCGGTGGCGGTCGCCGTGGCCGTGGTCGCGTTGATCTGGTTGCGGTAGCGCCACTCTGGCGGGTAGACGGCGGATCCCGAGGCGACCAGTGGCGGGGTCAGGACGGTGGTGGGTGCGGGCTTGAAGATCAGGAGCCAGATGAAGCCGGCGTCGGCAACCGAGCAGACCGCCTCAGCGGTGTAGTTGCCGGCGACGGTCGTGGCTTCGACCTTGTACCAACTGGTCGAAGCCAGACCGCCAGCAGCGGTGCCGGTGGCGGTGCCATCCTGGAACGACACGCCGGTGGTCGAGCCGTTGAACTTGTGACCCGACCACGTCCGCGAACTGCCGTCGGTCATGGCGTGACCGACCAGCAGGCGCTCGACCCCGTCAGCGGGGTCGCAGGCGTTCGTGATGGTCTTGATCGCGGCCGAGGCGCTGGTGTACGCCCAGGTATCCAGCGGCGCGGACGGGTCGGTCCCGCTGAACTCTGCGACCGAGATGGTCCACAACTGGGAACTGCTCAGCGTGCAGGGTGCGGCGGTCGCGCTCTCGCTAACGCCGGCCACCTTGTAGAGGGCCGCCACAGAGTCCGTCCCGTTGCCGGTCCCAAGGAGTCTGGTCCAGCCGTTGATCGCGGTAGAGGTCACGGACGCGCTATTGATTTCTACAAAGGCGACCAGCAGGTTGCCGGCGACCGGAGTCGAGCCGAACGCACGGCTCGGCGTGGTCGAGGTGCCGGAGGTACTGTAGAAGGCGCTGTTGACCAGGGTGAACGCCATCAGCCGCTCACAGTTGCGCGATGCCCGAGGCCGACCAGGTCAGGGTCAGATCGACCCCGGTCGGCGTCATCGGCAGGCCCGGACTGGTGTCGAGGTACAGCATGAGCCGACTGGTCGCCTCCGTCCCGGTGTGGAGATAGAGGATCATCGCCTCCGACGGATCGCCGGTGGCTGCCGTGAACACCGAGTCGGCCGCATCAAACAGGCCGGTGTCGCTGACGCTGCGCCCGGTGAGCGCGGCGGTCACGCTGACACGGGCGGCGGACGGCACATCTGAGAGGAATTCATGGGTGGCGGCGTAGGTGTAGTCGGCCAGATCGACCAGGATCACCCGAATATCGGTCGCGCCGCCGTCCAGGCTGACCCCCACCGCGTTTTTCAGCAGCGCATCTTTGAACTTGGGGTACCAGATGTTGGCCATGCGGTCCCCCTACAGTTGCGCGATGCCCGACGGGTTCCAGTGGTTGGCAAAGTCGATCCCGGACGGGATGTACGGCGCACCCGAACTGAACGTGTCGAAGAAGAGGATCAGGCGACTGATGGCGTCCGCCCCACTGTTGATGTAGAGGATCTGGGCCTCCGACTGGTCCCCGCTCGGCGCGATGAAGGCGGGGTTGTCGGCGGTGAACAGGCCGTTCGTCACGTTCTTGCCGTTCAGCGCGGTGATCGTGTTGACGCGGGCGGCGGACGGCACATCCGACAGGAACTCATGCGCGGCGTTGTAGGTGTAGTCGGCCAGGTCGATCATGACGACCCGCACGTTGGTCCCCGCGCTGCTCAGGTCGTACCCCACGGCGTTCTTCAGCAAGGCCGCCTTGAACTTGGGGTACCAGAGGTTCGCCACCTAGCGCTCCTGCCACTGCTGCAAGCGGGCCAGCAGGGCGGTCGGGTAGCCCAGCGTCCAGTCGCCCTCGGCGGATCGGGCCAGGTACCGCCCCTTGTCGTCTGGGCCTTCGAGGTCCACCACGTCATGGCAGACGAAGCTGGCGGGGGTGGTCAGATCGACCCCGTCTTTGGCTGGGCTGCGGGGATCTTTCTGCGCGACCCGCAGCGACGGGCGGACCTCGTTGGTGATGATCTTGAGATGGCCGGGCTGCTTGAGCAGCTTCCGCAGATCGGTGAGGGCGGCGCGGTTCTCGTCTGGCATCCGTTCATCCCACCGCGATAGTGAAAACGCCTGCGGCGGCCCAGGCCACGCGGTACTCGCCGTTGTTGGAGACAATGTCCACGTCCGACTGCTGGTAGACGAGCAGCGGCTGGGTCGCGGCGGTGCCTGGCGTCCGATCCGACAGCACGGCCGTCCGCGCCGTGATGCTGCCCGACCAGACCACGTCGTCGGCGTCGTACATGATGGTGTTGGTCCCCGCCGTGTAGGTCAGGGTGTCGTTGGCCAGGTTCTGGCCGCCCGTGGTGTACCCGCCGCCAGCGGCGACCTCGCTGTTCAGGGACGACACGTAGATGTGGGTGTCCTGGTCGGGCGTGTAGCCCGAGGTGTGCAGGGTGCAAGCGATAGCGTCGTCCAGAATATCGATTTCCTTGTTAAAGGCTTTGAGGAAGACCTGTCCGTACAGCCTGGCGGTGATCGCCACGAGACCTCCCTAGTCCAGGCTCATCGTGACGCCGGTGATGGTGTGCGTCCCCTGCGCGCCGAACACCTCGGTCACCAGTTTCTGCAACGTCCCAGCCCCAATCGCCGTGATCGCGACCGACGCGCCGCCGGAGGTGGCCGAGAGTTGTAGATCGTCGGTCGTGGCGTTGATCACGAAGTAGACGGTGCCTTCGACCAGGCCGGTCGGGATCGGGTCACCCGGCACGGCCCAGACGGTGACGGTGTCGCCGTTGGCGAAGCCGTGGGCGACACACTCCAGGATGTCGGCCGAGGCGTCCGGGACGACGAACGCCTGCGGAATGCCGCCGCCGTTCGGACTCATCCCCAGGAAGTTGCCGGCCGTGACGGCGTCCCAGAAGCCGACGAAGCGAACGGTGGATCCCCCCGCCACGTCGAACGCCATCGAGGCGGAAGTCGCCTTGGCTCCAGCGGCGGCGGCCGACCAGGTGGCGGCCTTGCGCGCGTACGCGGGCGACCCTCCGGTCAGTTCGTTGGTCCCGGTCGCGGAGTAGGCGCTATGCAGTGATCCAAACTTCATGCCAGCGGCCTGGGACTCGTCCAGGGCCTCCAGCATCGTGTTCTTGGCGGCAACGGAAAGTCGCACAACGCCCCCCTGTGGGATGGTCTGACTCGACCGTGCCACAGAGCGGCGCTGACAGACTACCGCCACACGCTAGGCGGAGGTGCGAGTCACGTCTTCCACGACGGTCAGGATCCCGCGCTTGACGGTCGCCGTGATCGGGGTGAGTGTCCGCACCTGCACGTCGAAGATGAAGGTGGTGTTGCCTTCCAGGTTCTGGGTCGCGGACGGGTTGATGGTGATCTGATACAGGCCCAGCGCGGCGTCCACCACGATAGCCCCACCCACCCCGGTCGAACGCTGGATCGTCGGCGGGTCCGTGTCGGCGTCGGACAGGTCCACTTTGGCGGTAAACCAGACCGTGGCGCTCTCCAGCGGGATCAACACCCCGCGCTGGTCGCGGGCTTCCCAGATCGGCAGGATGATCGTGTCGCCACGGTACACCGATCCCAGGTTCGTCTCGGGCAGCAGGACGAAGTAGGGCGGCGCGTCGTCATCCAGGCAACTCATGGCGTAGTCGAAGGCGCTGGCGTTGAGGCTCACGAACGGTCCTCCCGTGCAAGCCGTCGCCAGCCCGTACGGTAGCCGGCGGCGTAAACATGGCGACAGACCAATCCCTGCGCCTCCAGCTGCTCCAACGCTACCCGCACCTGTGACCGTCGCACCGACAGCGTGGTCGCCAGGGTCTCGACCACGGCGTAGGATTCGCCCTGGGGGAGGAGGCGCAGCACGCGGGCCTGTAGCCCGTTGGTCCCGTCAGCGCGGGACAGCGCACGATAGGTTTCTCGCGCCTGCTTGGGCGCAATCCTGGTCAGCGCCGGGACGCCCCCGTCGCGGGGAACCAGGGCGACCACCCGTCCAGCGGGAGAGATCTGGAGAATCACCATGTCGCGGCCACAGTGCAGGCAGCGGAAGTCGCCGGTGTCGTGGTAGACGGGGCCGCCACAGCAGGGGCAGGGGGGATGCAGCAGGAACGGGTGGTCTGGTACTAAGAATGGCCCAACCCAGAGCCGCCCTCCGTACCAGCGTTGCTGCGGAGGTCGCGGCTCCGTGGGTGGGGGCGGAGACGGCTGGAACTCATAGGCCAGTGCTTGCACTACCGACGCCCCTTCTTCTTGACCCTACGGGGCAATTTCGCGCCCTTCCGGGTGTGCCGCTCGAAGCGTCGGGCTACCTTTGGATCGTTGGCCCACAGGTAGCCGCGTTGCGCCTTCGACTTCATTGGCATGGCGGCCTACTTCTTCGGACACTTGCCGGAGTGCTGCTTCCCGCACGATTTGCACGTCTTCATCGGACCCTCCTGCGCGAGACTCCGGCCAGCATACCATCAGATCAGCCAGCGCGGGGTGTCCGTGGGCCGCCAGCCCAGCCGCCCAACGCCTGGAGTTTCGCTGCTTTGGCGGCGTACTCCACCTCGCGGCACCAGGCCACCCCGAGCGCCAGGGCGTCGATCTGGCTTTCCTTCCAGCCGGTCGTGTCCCAGCCGAAGATCTGGCGCAGGTAGTCCGCCACGGCGACCTTGGAGGCCGACTCGCTGCCGGCCACCCGCAGCTTGACCGTCTTGGCCTCCAGCGTCTCGACCGTCGCGGGCAGACACCCGTACGCCTGCGCCAGCACCAGCACCCCGTCGATCCAGCCCATCGCGCGGCCCAGCCCCAGTCCGGCCCGAAACTCGTGGCCACGGGTCGTCGGCTCCCGCTTGCCGTTGCGGGTCACCACCTGGTGGGCGTGCGTGGTGATCTCGATCACCAGCAGATCCGGCCGCTGCTCTTGCAAGTGGGTGATGAGCGTCCCCGAGAACAGGTTGTACCGACGGGCGTTCCAGCTGATGTCGGATTCCCCCGTCCGCCGTGACGGGGTGCTGATCTCCAGCCGCGAGCAGGGAGCCTTGGGATCGGTCGGGTCGCCGTGGAAGAGGCCGGTGGCGGTGAGACTGAGGTCCAGGGCCATGATGGTCACGGGCAGACTTCAAAGAAGACCAGCGTGTCCGAGGGGATCGGGTGTTGCGAGGCGGCCAGGGCGTAGGCGTGACGGACCATCCGTTGGGCCGTCACCGCGTCAGCGGGGGGTTCCTCGGAGCGGTTCAGGTTCAGCGCCCCGAACCGGACCCGCTGGAGCATCCAGGTCGGGACCGGCACGGTCGGGGCCAGCTTGCGCCGACGGCCCGCTCGTGGCAGTGATTCGGCCACCCAGTGGATGGCCACCCCGTGAAAGCCGTCCTCGACCGGCTGCGGCAGTCCGTTGCGCCCCGCGACCGCCAGATCCGCCGTCGCCAGGTTCACCAACCGCATCAGCGGGGACCGTCCGCTGTCGGGAGTCGCCGCACCGTCTCGCTGGTGTCGAGCCGAAAGTGGACCTTGACGATGGCCGGGACGCCAGGGGGTTGGACATCCATGCCGTTCGGCCCGGTCTCCGCGACCCCCGCCGAGGTGGCGGTCGAGACCGAGTCCAGGGCCAGCGGGAGCGCGAACAGCAGGGTGGACACGTCCAGGGTGTCATGCTCAACGCGTATCGTCACCGTCAGACGCATCGGGGCCGTCCTCCTCGCCGCGTCCATCATAGCGGTCTGGTGGCTCCTGTGTCTGGCCGTAGCGCAGCCAGGTGTCGATCCGCTCATCATCACAGCACGCCTCGCGCGTCCCATCCTCACGCAGATGGGCCATGCGGGGCAGACCGTTCGGGGGCAGCCCAAGGCCACGGCCGCTCAAGAGGGCTTGCCCCAGCCAGGAGAACTGGGTGGCGCAGGGCATGACCTGGAAGCGATGCAGCCCGGCGTGTTCAATCTTGTGGCAGGGGCGGATCAGCAGCGCCTGGTAGACCTGATCCTCCAGCAGGGCAATCCGCTCCAGCAATGGGGGATCCTCGTTGATCGGGACTGCGTCCTCCAGCAAGTCCATGATCGTGCGCGCCGTGGCGATCAGCAAGCCGCCGGCGGCGACCGCCTGGGAGACCGCCGCGCGCAGGTGCGTGCGCGCCTCCGCCGTCGTCAACGGGGTGTTGTTGATCTGCCCGACCGCGATCATGGCCAGGGCGCGCTCCTCGGACAGCAGGCCGGAGGTGACCGCGTTCTCCAGCGCCCGCCCCAGCGCCAGCCGCGCCTCCTCGCGGGTGGGGGTGTTGGCCACGGCTGGCACGAACTCGAACGACTCCTCTGGGAGTCGCGGCTGACGGAATTCGAGGTCGCGCTTCATCTTCTGCAACGACTGGGTGACGATCCCCAACTCCGACGGCGGCGTCCCTTCCGTCAGCGGGGCAGCCACCAGCGGCTCCGCAAGCGGCTGGATGATCCACGGCGCACGCGGGTCAGACTGGCGCGCCTCATCCTGCCAGCGCGACCAGCGGGCCACATCCAGCATCTCGGCCTGTGTCTTGGCCCTGGCGGCGGCCTCGGCCGTGGCCGCCGCTTCCGCTCGGGCCTTGGCGGCGGCCAGCTGCTCCTCGGGGGACGGCCTCTTCACAGCGGGTACTCCGTCTGGACCTCACGGCTGAAACGCTTGCGCATCTGGCCCACCTCGTCGGTGGCGGCGATACAGGGACCGCACAGCCCGCCATCCCTGGCGTTGTACCGCGCCTGACACCGCACACAATAGTACCGGGGGTGGCTGGCAAACGTCGTCTGGTTGTACGCCTGAAAGGCGATGAACTCGTCGCTCAGGCTGTCCTGGGGACTATTCCTTAAAGGTGGAAAAGCGGTTGGGTGGACGCCGTCCCGATCCGCGTGATCGAACACCCGCCCACGGTACTCGGGCGGCTGACGGGTTTCATGGCCGGCTTCGATCCAGGCCCGCTTCCTGGCATCCTCGTCGGCTCGCAGCGCCTTCTGCACCCGCTCGCGCTGCTCGACCTCCCGCTCGCGGGCCAGCCGTCGGGCGTCGGCCCGCTCCTCCCACAGATCCGCTTCGAGATGGGCGGTGAAGCTGATCGGCTTCTTCGGTTCCGTCACGGGATCAACTCCAACGGATCCTCCAACGCCTCCACGTCCGCAGGATGCAGGATCGGGAACAGGGTACTGATCGGACGCAGCTTCTCCGTCGGGACGAACGGGCGCTCCACCTTGTCCGCCGCGAGCGCGCCCAGCTTGCGGACCTTCGGGTAGTCCTTGCGCCCGATCCAGCCGGCGATCCGCACCGTGCGGGTCTCCAGCATGACCAGCGCCAGGATCGCCACGTCGGTCTGGAAGTGGTCGTCGTGCTGAAACACCATCAGGCTCTTGGGTGGCTCGGTGGTTTTGATCTGGATCGTCTTGCCCCAGAGGACGCCATCGACGCCGTTATCCGCGCGGTCGGTGCGCCAGTTGAACGGGATCCCCAGCATAGCGCAGACGCCATACTCGCCATAGGCCCCAATCCTATCGATCTCGTAGTCAGTGCGGGCGACATCGATCTTGTGGCTAGCGACCTTGCGCTTGCGCCAGTTGTCGCCGCGCTCCTTCGCCAGGGCGTCCATCACGGCGGCGGCCTCGCGGGTCAGGGTAAAGATGTAGGGCTGTTCGGGCATCGGTCGCTCCTCAGAGGGGTCAGGTTCCGGGTGGGCGGGTCAGGGATGTCACACGGGCTTGGCCGGGGCGGGCTAGGGCGGTCAGGCTGGCCTGGGGTGGCCCGGCCAGGAGCGGCTAGGTCCGTCAGGCTGGGGCGGAATGGTCAGGGACGGCAAGGACCGTCAGGCTGGCATGAATTGTTGGGAGACGGGCTGGTTTGTCAGGCTGGTCGGGTATGACCAGGCGAGGCGAGGGATGTCGGCTGGACGGGCCGGGCTGGGGGTGGACGGTCGGCCTGGGCTGGGAAGGGGAGACAAGGTTCGGCTCGTCGGCCTGGTTCGGGCTGGCAGGCAGTGGGCCGTCTGGGTTTGGCCTGTCGAACTGGTGCGGCTCGGGGAGACGAGGCCGGGCGAGGATGGGGGTGTCGGCCTGGTGCGGTATGAGCCGTAGGGGCCTGGCGCGGCTCGTCGTGGCGGCACGGTGTGGTTCGGTCTGGTTTGTTTTGTCGGCCCGGGTGGGGTTGGCCCGGCGCGGTCTGGGTAGTCGGTGCGGGCGGGACCGGTACGACCAGGCCAAGAACGGGGTGTCGGCTTGGCCAGGGTTGGCGCGGGACGGGCTTGTGAGGACCGTCGGTGCGGTCCGGAAGGGCTGGGCCGGGCGCGGGATGGGGAGGGTTGTCATCGGGGCTGGGCCTGGGGTGGCGAGGCGGGGCATGTCCTGGCTGGTCGGCTCGGATCGGCGGGGGAGGGGACGCGGCGGGATGTCGGTGTGACGTGGGCAGGGCCGCCTGGGGTGGGTGTGGACCGTTGGCCCGGCGCGGGAGGGGGTGGAGTGGAGCGTCGGTGTGGGCTGGCCCGGCAAGGGTGAGGTCGGGCGGGATAGTCGGTGCGAACTGGATCGACCAGGTCCGGGACGGCCCGTCGGCGCGGTGAGGCTTGAGGCGCTGCGGCTTGGGCTGTCGGTCTGGTGCGTTGCGGGGTGGCCAGGTGATGTCCGGCTTGTCAGCGCGGCTCGTGGTGGGGCGATTTGGCTCGTCGTTCCGGCGCGGTCGGAGGTGGAGCGGACGGTCGGTATGGGCAGGACAGGAGTGGATCTGAGCGGACCAGTCTGGGGAGGAGTGTCGGTGTGGGGCGGATGGGGCGAGAGGGGGCTGGCGGGGTCTGTCGGCGCGGTTTGGTCTGGGATGGCTGCGAATGGCATGTCGGGAGGAACGGGTGAGGCATGGGACGAAGCGGCCTGGTCCGTCGGCATGGCCTGGGAT